>Ga0114982_1000316_pt1 | contig 25962 bp, 36 predicted proteins | sample Shrwel_input2_FT_FD_87183 | JGI IMG/M metagenome (GOLD analysis project Ga0114982, IMG submission 87183) | Subsurface microbial communities from deep shales in Ohio, USA - Utica-3 well 1 S input2 FT | ecosystem: Environmental > Aquatic > Deep subsurface > Shale gas/oil reservoir > Produced... | reverse complement strand
TTAGAACTTGTAAACGATGTCTTAATTCGGTTGCGTGAACCAACTGTAGCAACCGTTACTGCAACAAGCTATTCCACTTTGATTGGCAAGTTTGTCAATGATGCAAAGCGTCAGATTGAAGATGCTTTCTCGTGGAATGTCTTGGGTACAACAATTACCATCACCACATCGGCTGGTACTTACTCCTATGCCTTGACTGGTTCTGGTCAGAAGTTTCAAGTTATTGATGTTCTGAACACAACTAGCAATATTGGCATGAAGAACATTGACTTTGCGTCAATGAACCGCAAACAGAATTTCTCTACGCCTGTTAGTGGCATTCCTTCAGAATATGCCTTTGATGGCGTTAATGGAAGCTACGACACCAAGGTAAATATTTATCCTCGTCCTGATGGCGTGTATACCATCCCATTTAGCTTGTCAGTGCCACAGGCCACATTGACGTTAGACCAGACTGTAGTGCTTGTTCCTGATGTTTTGGTTGTCCAGAATGCTTATGCTCGTGCTTTGGTTGAACGTGGTGAAGATGGTGGTTTGGATTCCTCTGAGGCCATGTTGTTTTACAAGGCAATGTTGGCTGACTATATTGCTCTGGAAGGCACTCGTTACCCCGAAAATCAGGAGTTTGTGGCTATATGAGTAAGCCATTGATGATCTATGGCATCTCAGCCCCCGGCTTTTTCGAGCTGAATACACAAGACTCGCCGCTTACTTTAGTGTCTGGTTTTGCGTCTATTGCCACTAATTGCGTGATTGACCAGTTTGGGCGTATTGGTTCACGCAAGGGTTGGTCAAGGGTTAACTCGTCTTCAGGCAATCTTGGTGCAAACAACATTGGTGTTATCCATGAATTAGTCCAAGTTGATGGTACTTTGACCACCCTCTTTGCTGGCAACAATAAGCTATTCAAGTTGGATGGAACCAATGCTGTTGTCGAGTTGACCTATGGGGGAGGGGGTACTGCTCCTACCATCACAGCTAGTAACTGGCAGTGTGCATCCTTGAATGGCATCACTTACTTCTTCCAGCTTGGTCATACGCCTTTGATCTATGACCCTGCTGTTAGCACCACAACATATCGCAGAGTTTCAGAGAAGACTGGCTATGCTGGTACTGTGCCACTTGGAAACATTGCTGTTTCTGCGTTTGGTCGATTGTGGGTTGCTGAGACATCTAGCGACAATGTAACTATCACATTCTCTGACTTGTTGGCTGGTCATGTATGGACTGGTGGCACTTCAGGCACTTTAGATGTGTCTAGAGTGTGGCCTAACGGTGCAGATCAGATTATGGGTTTAGCTGCTCATAACAATTACTTCTTTGTCTTTGGCAAGCGTCAAATCTTGGTTTATCAAGGTGCAACAACACCATCTACCATGTCATTGGCTGACACCATTGCAGAGATTGGTTGCTTGTCTAGAGACTCAATTGCTACCACTGGCACTGACATCATCTTCTTGTCAAACAGTGGTGTGCGTAGTTTGTTGCGTACTATTCAAGAGAAGTCTGCACCTTTGCGAGACTTGTCTAAGAATGTGCGTAATGACTTGATGACCAATGTTAGTTCTGAAGTCTTGGCAAACATCAAGGCTGTTTACTCAGAATCTAACGGTTTCTACTTGTTGAACTTGCCTGTTACTAAGGTAACTTATGTATTTGACACAAAGGCACAGTTGGAAGATGGTTCTGCAAGAGTAACGACTTGGGACTCTATTGAGCCTACTTCTCTGTACTCTAGACGCAATGGTGACTTGCTGATTGGCAAGAATGGTTATGTTGGCAAGTATGGTACTTATCTAGACCATGCTACGACATACCGTATGCAGTACTTCACTAACTACGCAAACCTTAATGAGACAGAGGTTACATCTGTTGTCAAACGCATTTCAGTAGTTGTCATTGGTGGCTCTAATCAAGGCTTCATTATCAAGTGGGGCTACGACTTCTCTGGTCAGTACTATTCGGCAACATTGGACATTCCTGTGACTACTGTTGCTGAGTATGGAAGGGCTGAGTATGGCGACAATGGTGTTCCTGTTGCTTATTATTCTTCTGGCATTCAATTGAGTACGTTGGTTGCTCAAGCATCAGGATTTGGTAATGTTGTGCAGACTGGATATGAAGTGCAGATAAATGGTTCGCCAATCAGCATTCAAAAGATTGAAATTCAAGCCAAAGATGGCAAAACGGTTTAAGGAGATACAGTGAGTAATCTACAAGTCGTTGAAAAAACAAAGCCATGCAATATTTGCAAGGTTACGAAATCTCTTTTCGACTTTACAAAGAATAGCTCTTCTTCTGATGGCTTGCAATACAGATGCAGACCTTGTGACCTTGAGTATCAAAAAAATAGACGCATAAATAACAAAGATGAGTTATTGTTGTATTCAAGAAACTATCAGGCGAACCGAAGAAAAGATTTTGAATATAGATTGCAGATGTTATTGAATGCTTCGAAGCAGCGATCAAAGAAGAAATCACGAGAGAACAAGTTAACAATTCAAGACATCAAAGACATTTTCCCCAAAGATGGGTTGTGTCCAATTTTTGGAACACCGTTAGTTTTTGGTGACGCAGGATTCAGAGAGAGTAGTCCTAGCATTGATAGGATTGATTCAACAAAAGGCTACACAAAAGATAATATTCAAATTATTTCTTGGAAAGCAAATAGAATGAAAACAAATTCTTCCATTGAAGAGCTTGAGCTTATTTTGGCGTATATGAAGCAAGGAATGTGACATGAATTACACAAAAACCACGAATTTCGCCGCTAAAGATGCCTTGGCTTCTGGCAATGCGGGTAAGGTTGTCAAGGGTTCTGAGATTGACACTGAATTTACAAACATTCAGACTGCCATTGCAACCAAGGCTGATGGTACTTTTACGAACTTCTCGTTTGTAGAGACATCTAACGTCTTGTACATCTACAACTCATCTACTGCTGTTGCAAAGATTGATGCTAGTGGTAATTTGACTGTGTTGGGCAACGTGATTGCCAACGGCACTATTTAAGGAGAAGAACAATGGCAACAGCACAACAAGTCGCAGAAACAAAACAAATGGTTCGTGAGGCCATGCAAGAGGAGGGTGTTAGCCCTGAAACCTTGATTAGCATTGGCAAGTTGGCTGAACGTGTTTTGCAAGACAAGTCTTTGTATCCACAACTATTGCAAGCCATTATTGATAGTGACTTGGCTGAAGCTGAAGATTTGGAAACAGAGATTGACTATGAACTTATTGGTGTTTTTGCCACTCTTGGCGAGATGGCAAGGCAAATGATTGCCTCTGGCGAATTGGGAGCTTGAAATGGCAAATTGGAAAAAATTTAAAAAGTTTGTTAAGAAGGTTGCAAAGCCTGTTGCATTAGTTGCATCTATTGTTTACCCTCCACTAATTCCTTTAATTGGTTCTTCTCTTGGCGCTACTGGTGCGGCTGCTTCTGTTGTTGGTGCGGCGGCTCTCAGTGGTGGTGCAAGCGCACTTGCTGGAGATTCAACAAAAGACATTATAAAGAATGCGGCTCTTGCTGCAACATTTACTGCTGGCGCAAATGCGATAAGAGGTGCAACTGCGGCTAGTGGTGCGGCTGGTGCTACTACTGGCGTTGACATGGCTCCTGTTGGAGATGCTGCAAATGCCACTAGTTCATATACTGGAGCAACATCTGCACCGCCACCATCAGGTATGTTTTCAGCCCCTGTAATGGCTCCTCCTGTTGTACCAGAAACTACAGGTTTATTTGAGAGTTCATCTTATACACAACCAATAGTAACTTCACCTGAAGGCTTAATCAGCCCTGCTCCTCCATCCACAGGTTTGTTTGAAAGTTCATCCTACACGCAACCAATAGTAACTTCTCCAGATGGAATGATTAGCCCTGCGCCACCAGTTGATGTTGCCGCAAACGTACCTTCTGTAGCTACTAGCGCACCAACTACTGCGACACCTAGTGGTGGTTATACAACCCCTTCTGATGAGTTTATGGGGCCAATTGCGCCTACTGATAAAGGAGCGATTGATTCTTTGTTCACAAAGGCAGCGGCATTAACAGGACTTAGTAAAGATACACTAGCCAAACTTGGTGTTGCTGCTGTACAGACATTGATTAGTAGTGCTGGCGCAAATAAAATTGCTGATAAGGCAACTGACGCAGCAAAAATACAAGCAGATGCTCAGATTGAGGCGGCTCGTATTGCCGCTGATGCGGCTAAGTTCCGTCCTGTTGGCGTTACCACTCGATTTGGAACATCTAACTTTGGTTACGATGCAGAAGGTAATCTCACAACTGCTGGTTATACGGCTAGTGATGAAATCAAAGCCTATCAGGATAGACTGAAAAAACTTGCAGATCAAGGATTGCTTGATGCTGAAAGCGCAAGAGCCGCATATGCTCCTTTGACTGGTGCTGCAAAAAGTTTGTTTACTCTTGGTGAGAGTTACCTTGCTAAGTCTCCAGAAGCTGTTGCGGCTGACTACATCTCTAAACAACAAGCATTGATTAGTCCTAGCCGACAAACTCAATTAGCTGAGTTGCAAAACAAGTTGTTCCAACAAGGTCGTGGTGGTGCTGCTGTTTCCCAAGGTGGAAACTTGATGGCTACAAGCCCTGAGTATGCCGCTTACTACAACGCTATTGCACAACAAGATTTAGCTCTTGCGGCTCAAGCTGACCAAGAAGCAAGAAACCGCATTACTTTTGGTTCTGGCTTGTTTGATACTGGTGCTAACTTGAGTAACAGATATTACACAGGACTAACTGGCGCTTATGCTCCATTTGCTACTGCTATGGATACATCAGCAGGACTTGAGGGACTTGCAGAACGATCATTAAATCTTGGCACTTCAATTGGCGCTAAGACTACTGCTGGAACGGCAGAGGCTGGAAAGCTGTTAAGTGGCGGTATTACAAGTGCTGCGGCTACTATGGCTCCAAGCAATGCGTTTACTGGAAGTGGTGAAGCCTTATCAGCTTTCAGTAAAAGCCCTGAGTTTAAGAGTGCTCTAAACAATATATTTGGTGTAGGCTCTCCAGAAAAGACATATACAGCGGCTGAAGTTTTGAAACTGTTTGGAACATAAGGGGTAAGACATGGCAAGCGACATCTTAGGATTGTTTACAAATCCACAACAGTATTTAGCGGCACAAGAAGCCGCTATGCAACAGCGGTTTGCTCGTAGTGCTGAAATGGCTCCTTTAGACCGAGCCAGAATGCTGTATCAGCAAGCAGGGTATCAGGCTGGTCAAGGCATTGGTGGTGCTTTAGGTGGTACAGACCCTCAATTGCAGAAGATTACTCAGCGTCAGCAAATCCTTGGCATGATTGACCCTGCTAATCCAGACTCTTATGCAAGAGGCATTCAAGCCGCATTGCAAGTCGGTGACCAAGAAGCCGCTTTCCTTTTGCGTAATGAGATGATGAAGGCTAGAGAACAGGCATCAGTCGCAGAGATTCGTGGCTTTGAGCGTGAGAAGTTCTTGGTTGAACGTGGTCAAGGTATGCAACAGCGTGGAATGGAAGCCAGAGCATTAAGCATTGCTAACGGCATCAACCCTGACACTGGTGAGCCAACAAAACCATTGTTTGACGCAACAACTAAGACATTCAATGAAGATGTCGCTAATTTGCTTGTGTCTCAATATGGTCAAGCTGGTGCAAATCTTGTTAAACAACGGCTTGAGAGTGTTCAGGGCGTTGAATCTTTGCAAGTTCAACAACTTGCTAGGACTCTGTTTAAACCTGATGGGACTCGTGACAAAGATGTTGAAGCAAGACTTTCTACAACTGTTGCTGGTCGTGAGGTTCTGAAGAAACTTGCGCCAGAGACTAAGGAACTCAAGAAGGGTGAAAAACTCCTTGAACGTCAACCAAATGGAACTTGGAAACTCATTACTCCAGAGGGTCAGCCAGTTCAAAATGTTACATCTGACAATGCAATTCAAACATTGATTACTAGCAAAGCAATTCATCCAACGATATTGCCCTACGCTAACCAACTTGCCAAAAACTTTGCGAATCTTGACTTTGAAGACCAAAATGGATTGCTGGAAAAGTTGACAAAGTTGAATAGCGATGCTCAAAGATATGAGTCGGATAAGAGTGCTAGAGATCAGTCAAGATATACAAACAATACTCTCAGAGAGTTGAATGTTGAATTGGCTAGGCTCAAAATCAAACAAGCGCAAGATGAGGCCGAAAAAGCCAAGGATGGCAAGCCAATTAGCTTTGGCGATTCAACAAAACTTGCAGACAGAGCAACAGGAGTTGACAAACTTGTTGATCTTTACGACACATTTAAACCAGAATACGCTGGTTATGGAACTAATGCGGCTGGCGAAGTTGCAGTTTTTGCGGCTGGCAAGCAAAGCGATGAGAAAAGTGTTGCGCTATATCAATGGTGGCAAAATTATCAAAACAATGTCAACAAGGTTAGAAACGATTTGTTTGGTTCAGCTTTGACTGCGCCAGAGAAGGCTGAGTTTGAGAAAGCAATGGTTACCAAAGGGATGAACTCTGCTCAAGCTCAACGGAACTTGCAGAGACAAGCAGAGGAGGCCGCTAAAGCCTATGAAAAACTTGAGAAAACTTTGCGTACTGGCGGTTTTAGCAAGGCGCAACTAGATGCTCTAAAGCCTACAGGGATAAAGCCACCTTTGTCTAACTTTGTGGTTGAAGGTCAAAACACCAATCCATCTAACATAACTGGCGGAGTAAGATAAAAATGGCAACCATCAATCGTCAAGCCGCTAAAGCGGCAGGGTATACAGATGCTCAAATTGATGCTTACGAGCGTGAGCAAGGTTTAACTCCATCAAGACAGCCAAGCCAAGTGCAGACAGCACAGAATCAAAAGCCTTTGACAACAACTGAAGTGTTGACTGGTGCTGTTGTTAACTTTCCAAGTTCTTTGTACAACATGGCGACTGATGTATTTAAGACTGTTACAGACCCTTTGCAAACAGCTAGAGACTTGGGAACTTTGTTTGTTGGGGCAACATCTAAAGTTCTTGGCGAGCCTTTCTTTGAGTCTGACTTGGCAAAGCAAATGAGGCTTAAAGGAGAGAAGTCTGCTGAGCAAGTTGGTGCTTTTATGGCTAACAGATATGGAAGTGTTGAGGGTGCAAAAACAGCACTAGCAACTGACCCTGCTGGTGTGTTGTCTGACGCATCATTGGTTTTTACTGGTGGCGCTAGTATTCTTCCAAAAGCAAGTACAGCATCTAAGGTCTTAACTACAGCCGCTAAAGTCACAGACCCATTGAGAATAGCCGCCGCACCACTAATTTTTACTTCAAAACAAGTAGCCCCAACTTTAGGAATGACTACTGGTGCTGGCTCTATGGCTGTTGAAGAAGCATTCAAGGCTGGCAAAGAAGGAGGCGCTAGAGGTCAGGCATTCACTGGAAACTTGCGTGGTACTGTTGATCAGCTTCAAGTTCTTGAGGATACTAAGTCAAATCTCAAGGCAATGATTCAGGAGCAACAGGCTAATTATCGTTCTGGAATGGTAGACATTAAAAACGATAAGTCTGTTTTGGATTTTGGCGACATAGATACTTCATTAGGTAATGCGGCAGATAGGGTTTTCTATAAAGGCAAGGTTCGTAGTGAAGATGCCGCAGGGTATATCGCAAAAGCACAAAAAATCATTGATGATTGGAAAAATAGTGACCCAGCAGAATTCCATACTCCTGAAGGTTTAGATATTCTCAAGCAAAAAATCTATGATGATGTACTTTCAGACATACCAATAACAAAGAAATCATCAAGGGATATTGTTGGAGATATTTACAACTCAATCAAGTCCACTATTCAAAAGCAAGCCCCTACTTATGCAGAAACAATGAAGGCTTATGCTGATACATCAGAGCAAGTTCGTGAGATTGAAAGATCATTGTCTCAAGGCAAGAGGGCAAGTGCTGATGCTGGATTGCGTAAATTGCAGACTGTACTGCGTGATAACGCAAGCACAAACTATGGTCAACGAGTTAATTTAGTCAATCAACTTGAGGCTACATCACCTCAATACGGTGGCGGTATACCAATCACGCCAGCATTGGCTGGTCAGGCTTTAAGCAAGGTGACTCCTAGAGGTATTCAAGCCGCTGGAACTATCGGCACTGCTGGTTTGCTTAGCCAAGTCTCCAACCCATTAACAGCCGCTTATCTGGCTGGTTCTTCTCCTAGATTAGTTGGTGAGGCTTCTTACTTGGCTGGTCAAGGCGCTAGACAGGCTGGGAAAGTTGGCGGCTTGTTCCCTGATATTGATTACCCAATCATGTTCAATTTGCTCTCAAAAGCGCAAGTCCAAGAGTAGGAGACTGAAATTGACCCAATCACTATTTGCCTCATGGCGAGTTCGCTGGTTAAGCAGATTTCTGCTGGAGTCGAGCTTTGGAAGCAAAGTAAAGAGCAGTTTATCCAGATTAAGCGAACTGGTGAAGAAATCATTGCCATTGGCAAGGAGGCACATGGCTTCTGGACTCAGCTTCTCAAGTTCTTTGGTTCTAAGCCAAAGCCTCAAGTTGCAAAGCCTGTCGCTAAGTCTAAGAAGTCGGATTATGTCGATGTTGACGAAACTCAAGTCAAAATAGACATAGTTAAGAACCTCACAGAGTTTTTCAAACTTCAGGAGCAGTTAGCGGCGCATATCAGAGAAGAAGAACAAAAGAGTCTGACAGTCTACGACCCGAATCAAAACCACATGGAAGCGGCACTCAAGAGAGTGATGGCGGCTCAAGAAATGGAGCGTTTGACAGTTCAAATAAGAGAGTGTCTCGTATATAACGCACCTAGTGAGATGGGTGCTTTGTACAGTTCTGTATACGAGATGAAGGACAAGATTGAGGAGGAACAGACTCAGGCTAGGTTGAAAGAGGAATCACTTAAGAGGCAAGAGGTATGGCAACGCAAGGAGGAAGAAAGAAGCTTCCAGCTAAAACTAGCGTACCTAGCAGTGACTACCCTATTCCTCCTCTACCTTTGGCTGTGGTTCGCCCTACTAAGTCGTTGGAGCAAGACATAATGGGATGGGTATTCTGCTGTTTTCTGATAGCGTGCCTACTCCCTTTGGGGGCAATGCTGTACCTCGACATCTTGGAGGCCAAGCATGAGGTCAAGGAACAGGTCGAAAAGGTCGAACGGTTAAGACGGCAAATTGTTGAACAGGAGAGACGCAAAAATGACAAACCATGAAATTAAACTGCTGGCGCTGACTGTTTGTGTTGGTATCCTTTGCGGGTTATTGGCTGGCTGTGAAGATCGTTTTAGGTATCCCTGCCAAGACCCTAAGAATTGGGATACACCAGAATGCAAACCCCCAATCTGTACCGCTACTGGTACTTGTCCCGATCAACTCATCAAACCTGAACAGGAGAAAAAGTAATGGCAACCATTGGATATAAAACCAACAATCGACTGACATCAGACGAGATTGAGGTCAGGGTATGGGCATTCGTTATCGTGGTCTTGGTGTCGATTCTGCTTGGCGCTATGGCTATGTTTCTCTACTCAGTTTCGTTCGTAACTCAGCCCATGTCGGGGATGGCGAAAATCGACTCTGTTTACTTGCAACAAATCAACACCATCATGGTGTTCATTACTGGCGTTCTTGGCGGTGTAGCTGGTCGGACTGCTGTTAAGGCTGTAGCCAACGCTACCGCAAAGGCAGAGGCTGAATCCAATGACAACGATGAGCCACCAAAGCCATGAGTAACATCCTTGGAGGCTTGTTGATTCTGGTCTTGATCTTTGGTGGTGGCTACTGTACTGGTCAGCACTACGAGGCCAAGGCTCAACAAGAAGAAGTAGACCGCCTAAACACACAAGCTAGGGCAAAGGAGGCGGCTTTGGTGGCCGCTGTAACCACCACATCAACTGCATTGAGGGTATCAAATGAAAAGGCCAAATTGGTTACAAAACAGCGTGATCTTGCTATTGACAGTGGTAATCTCAAGTTGCGCCTCAAAGCGTCCTGCCCCATACAAGCCCCCGCAGATTCCACAACTCCCGCAGGAGATAGTGGAGGAGAAGCACGAGCCGACCTTGACCCAGAGGTTGGAAAAACTCTTTTCGCAATAGCGGAGGAGGGTGATCGAGCAATAACCAAGCTGAACGCTTGTATCAATTTGTACAACCAAGCACTTGAATCACAAAAGGAAATCAAATGAACCTGTCCAAAAACTTCACCTTGAATGAACTTACAAAGTCTGAGACTGCAATACGCTTAGACATTGACAATACGCCAAATGATGAGCAGATTGAATCATTGCGGTTGCTTTGCGAAAACATCCTACAGCCAGTGCGTGACCACTTTGGCAAGCCTGTCAAGATTTCATCTGGGTTTAGGTGTCCAGCCGTCAACCAAGCCACTGGAGGCTCGGCAACCTCAGACCATTGCAAAGGCCAAGCCTGCGACTTTGAAATTGATGGTCTTCCAAACCCTGATGTAGCGCAATGGATTATGGATAACCTCGACTACACCCAACTTATCCTAGAGTTCTACACACAAGGACAACCAAATTCGGGCTGGATACACTGTAGCTTTGACCCATCTAATCTTAAAAATCAAGAACTGACAGCCGTTAAGGTTGCGGGGAAGACTCAGTATTTGCAAGGACTACAGGCATAAGAGGACGCTTGCAATAGTGTTTAGGGGTGAGGTGTTCATACAAGATCACCTCACCACACTTCTGGCATAGCCAAGCCGTACCCATTACAACATCAGTCTTGCGGTCACCTCTGACCCCCTTAGTTCTGCCATAAAAGGTGCGGATTTTTACTATCATTTAGAGGCTCTAGCCTTGCTGTAAGTCGTGAAGTTCTCACGCACATTTAGAGTCTCAGTAAGTCTCATTTGCTCTCTACGCTTTGAACCGTTGATTTTGCCATTGTTGATCTGGACAAGCTCCTTGTCCTTAGTCCAGATTGATGCGCCAGAGAAGTCAAATGCGTTTTTTGGTGGGTTCATTTCAGCCCCCGAATGTAAATTGCAAAGCTGTGCAATGTGTCCTTGCCAAACCCTTCCATCTTTAGGATGGCTTGGGCTACTTCTTCAATCACTTGGTCACGATATGGATTGGTTGAGATTGCCGCTTGCACAGCACGTTTACGCCACAGGCTTTGACGTTCAATTTCGTTGAATGCCTCGTCTTCTGGTTCTTCAATCATGACCAAACTCCTGTAGTTCGTTGATTCGTTTGTAGAGCCTGAAGATTCTCTGTTCGTTGTAGTTCACCAAGGCTTGTGAGTACTCCACAGAAGTCTCAGCTTGCATCTTGGCGTGTTGTGCCTCAATGAGTTCCTTGTGAGCCACCTCCAATGGAGTCTTTGCTCTGAGTAAATCTTTGACGTATTTGATTGTTAAGTCTCGCCAGTTCATGCAACCGCCTTTTTAATTTGAGCCTTTGCATCGTCAAGAATCTTCTCAACTGACGCAATGAGTTCTTTGTTTGATTTTTGTGGTATTGGCTTTGGAGTCATCTTCACCCCTAGCACCCTACCCATTTCCATAGTCCGATCATCTTCAATCTTTTGGCAAAGATATTCACGCAACCACTTTGCACCACCAAGTTCTCTCCACTTTGCTTGCTGGCTTAATGTCAACTTCACACCTACGTTAATCATTTCTTCTTTCGTTCAGTTACAAGAATAATTCTTTCAATCTTGCGGTCACTACCGCATCTGTATTGCATTGCACTATTCCTAACCCACTGGTCACAAACTGGGCATTTCACTATCTTTCTTCCCGCTCGTCCCGATTTACCAGATACAACGCAAACCCGATACACACGCAAATTCCCAATATCGAGCCGAAAATCCCTGCTAAGAAGACGTAAAGCACTGTTTCCAACATCTGATTTCTCCTTTTCTTCTGAATCAAAATACATGAGAGCCAAGGCGCAAAGCACTGCAATCATGATGGCATTCCAGACTTTCATTTTGTGGATGCAATGACTTCAAGTTCAAGGTCTTTGATTCTGTCTTTGAGAATCTCGATCTCTTGTTCCATGCTGGTGATCTTCTTTTCTAGCCGCTGGCGGCTTAAAGTCTCAGCCCTTGCCCATCCAATCAGGACAGCTTCATCAGCCACCTTGTTGATAAGTTGGATGATGTCATTGCGGGACATGAAGCCACCAGCAATGTCCTTAGATGGTGCTATACGAGTCACCAACTCTTTAAGTTCTGCTTGCATACTCATACTCTGTTCTCCTGTGGTTGATGCCATGCAACTTGCAAGGCGGTGAAGTTCATAGGCGCAATGGTGACTGTTGACAGGAACAAGCCCTTAGTCTTGATCTTGCGCCCCCAATCGTCTGTTGCCTTGGTATTGGTCAACTCCTTACGCTTGACAGCGTTATAGACTTGATGAGCCTTGAACCCTGCCTCTACGAGTTCTTCCATTGTTCTGGCTTCTTGGCAGAAGTCTTGGAGTTCGGTCATGCTTCTCTCTCTTTCAACATTGCGTCTGCCATTTCATAAGCAAGACCCGCCCAATTGGAATACAAACCGACTTTATTTTGTGTTGCATATCCAGTGATTACCGCTTGCATAGCCTTTGCCGCAAAGTAGTCACGCAATGTCATGCCAAACTCATGCGTATTGGGGTCGTGCATAGGAGGAAATGCTGGTGGGTTGTTCATGAAGACCACCATGCCACAAGCAAAACAGCAAAGCCGATACCGATAGCGGTAGCCGCTAGGACATCAAGAAGTTTCTCATTCATCATCATTCTCCTCATCTTCACAAAGTTCACAGCCATCATGGGCAGGGTCACGGCAATCTGGGTGAGCCGCAATGTTTGACTGGTAGCGGCGGCGGTAAAAGTCCTCCGCTTTCATGTAGTCAAGGTCTGATTCGTCTAGTGGCATGGGGTTTCCTTAGTAATCTTGTCCAGCTTTAGCGGGTTGTGCGCCTAAGAACTCGCCGTTATAGGGTGAGTAGTAAACAAATGGGGTTGCCTTACGTTCGGCAAATTGAGTGACCCACTTTTGTTCTTGATCTGTCATGATGCAAGACAAGTCCATATCAATCCAAAAGCCAACTCCATCACCACTGCAATCAACAATGTGAATGTCGCTAACGCCTAACTGAATGGCTCGGCGTACTGTCTCTAAGACTTCAAGTTTGTTAGTGAATGTGTAACGTGTCATTTTCAATTCTCCTTTAAGGTTGAAAGATGGGGCTTGCGCCCCTTGGGTTTACTTGGTTACTTCAATTAACGATTGACCATGAAATTTGTCAGCAACTTCAGTCATTGTTTTGACAAAATCTTGACCTGCTCTTGCACGATTGCGGTAAGCCCATTCCAAGCTAGTTCTGGCTTCTGACTGTTGTTTCAAGTTGCCTTGCTCAAAAGGTATTGTTTCTTTGTTAAAGCGCAGTTTGATTGTTGTGGGGGTCATTTCGCCAGACTTAACTTTTTCAGCCTTGGCAATCAATTCTGGGATTTCTGCGCTAATGTCAGCAATGATTTTGTCTGTCATGGTGCGGCTTACTTGAATAGGCTGGTAGTTACGACCTGAGCAAACACCAGAAAACCAGCCCTCTTTGACGGTGTAGCCATGCTTGGACATCAAGCCACCTACAACAGCTTGTTGGCGACCACAGCATTGGCAGTTGCCACGAATTTGTTTAGTTGTGTTTGTCATCTGGTATCTCCTGTTTGTGTTGCTGATGGGTGAATCATATCAGAGTTGACTACCTAGTCAAGCCCCACCCATTTAATCCCACACACTCCAGTGGGTTATTAAATCAATTAGCACTTGACTAACCAATCCAAAGTCCTCTAGAATCCAGCCCCATGAACACACAAACCATGCAACTTATTGATTCCATTAGGGAAAAGGCTGAAAAGGCTGGCTTCACCATCACTGATGTGGCTAGGCAAGCTGGTCTTGACCCCTCTCAGGTCAGCCGTTACGCCACTGGAAAGACCATACCACTGGTCACCAGTATCAAACGGCTAGAAGAATCGGTAGATTCCCTCATTCAGAGCCGCCTACAAGCCCTCCAAGGGGGTCAAAATGACTAAGCGCACCTTGGGTATTGACGTTGGTCTTAACGGTGCTATCGCCTTGGTTCAGGATGGTGAACTTGTTGGTGTTGTAGATATGCCAACAGTCACCCTTGACCGTAATGGCAAAGCCAAACGTCAGGTGTCAGTGCCTGAACTGGTAGACATCATCAAGCAGTTTGACCCTAATGAAGCCTATGTAGAGAAGGTTTTTGCTATGGCAGGGCAAGGCGTGACATCTGTCTTCTCCTTTGGTCGTTCTCTTGGCGTGGTCGAGGGAGTCCTCACAACCATGAAGATCAAAACAACTCTCATGACTCCACAGACTTGGCAGAAAGGTCTTGGCATGACAGGTGGTAAAGATGGCTCAAGAGCCAGAGCAATGGAGTTGTTCCCTGAACAAACTGCACTCTTTAAACGTGTCAAAGATGATGGTCGTAGTGATGCCGCACTCATCGCATTGTGGGGGTCAAAGCATGGCTAATCCATTCGAGATTAACGAGCCGACCTGCATCAGCTTTAGCGGTGGTCGTACCAGTGCCTATATGCTTTGGCGTGTTCTGGAGGCTAATAATGGCAAGTTGCCTGATGAGGCTGTAGTTTGCTTTGCTAACACTGGAAAGGAAGATGAGGCAACCCTCAAGTTTGTCCATGATTGTGGGACAAATTGGAATGTTCCTATCGCATGGCTTGAATATCGTGATTCCGACCCTGCATTTGAGGTAGTGACTTACGAAACAGCCAGCAGAAATGGCGAACCATTTGAGGCTTTGATTCGTAAACGTCAGTATTTGCCCAATCCAGTGACAAGATTTTGCACCTCTGAATTGAAGATTCGCACCATACACAAGTATTTGAAATCTACAGGATGGACTGACCACAATGAAACTATGGACTGGATTGGTATGAGGGCAGATGAACAACGTAGAGCCGCCAAGATTGCCGATAAATCTAGGATTACCTTGGTAACTGCTGGCGTTACTAAGGAAACAGTTGGAGAGTTTTGGCGTAATCAGCCTTTTGATTTGGAATTGCCAAATATCAATGGCGTGACATATCACGGCAATTGCGATCTTTGCTTTCTAAAGGGCGGCTCTCAAGTGCTTTCTCTAATTGCAGAAAAACCTGAACGTGGTATATGGTGGGCGCAAATGGAGGCACTGGCACTGGCAAGCAAGCCAAGCGGTGCGGTGTTTCGTTCCGACCGTCCATCCTATGCCTCAATGATTCAATTTGCATCAGAGCAAAGAGATATGTTTGACCCTAATGAGGAAACAATCGCTTGTTTCTGTGGAGATTGAAAATGGATGACAAAGAACGTCAAGTGATGCGTGACCATATTGTTTGGTTATCAGTACAGCTTGAACAAGAACGCAAGCAAAACCAATCAACAGTCGTGTTCCTCAAAAGAATCCTAGACCCTGAAGACTTAGGTCATGCAGTATCAAACGAAACAAGGCAACTTGCCTACCAATTACTCATTAACCATCATCACATTGAGAGAGCATCATGGCAACAAAGCAACTGAACCTCAGAGCATCAGCATCATCACGTTGGATAGCCTGTCCCGCCTCTGCCAAGTTGTCAGCACAAATGCCCTATGTGGAAGGTGGCGAAGCGGCGAAGATAGGCACTGCAATTCATTCACTTGCAGAACACTGCTTCAAAGGTGACCTAGACCCTACAAAGTTTGAAGGCCAAGTCTTTGAAGGCATCACAATGACTGAGGAGAATTGTGAGTTCGCCCTTGAGCATCTCAAAGCCATCTGGAAGATTGAAGATGAGTTAGGTGCTGGCAGTGTTCAGGTTGAGCAGTTCATCCCCTATCAAGACACACAAGTTTGCAAAGTAGGAGGCACGACTGACGTTATCGGTATCTCAAAAGAGAAACGCAAACTCATCATTGCTGACCTGAAAACAGGTCGTGGTTACGTTGATGCCGACAGTGAACAACTTAAGCTATACGCCTTGTCAGCCCTGAATTTGCATAACTTGTTTCGTGACATCTCGACTGTCGAGTTGTGGATTATCCAGCCGCATCATGGTGAGTTGCGTAAGCACTCAATGACAATTCAGGAGTTGGTTGATTGGGAGCACTATGTTCTTGCGCCTGCTATTGAGAATGCCTTGAACCCTGCATATCCACCAACACCATCGGATTCAGCCTGTCAGTATTGCCCCGCAAAGACTATTTGCCCTGCACAGCAACAGATTGTTGAAGTGGTGAGTAATGCACCGCCAATAGAAGTGCTTACAGAGCAACAGATTAGCGTCTTGCTGGCGCAATTTGACATGGTTGAGGACTACATCAAGGCTGTGAGAGATCACGCCTTAAAACGCATGGAATCAGGTGCTGTCATTGATGGCTGGCAACTCACGCCCAAGAGAGCATTACGTTCATGGACAAAAGAATCAGATGTTGTCCCTGCACTGTTGGCTTGCGGCCTCACCATTGACCAGATCGTCAAGCAAGAACTCATCACCCCTGCGGCGGCAGAGAAACTGTTACCGAAAGACTTGAAGCAATCTATTGAACCGTTAACTTCCCGCATATCAAGTGGATTAACGCTTGCAAGAGACAAAGGTCTGACGCAATAATCACAACCCCAAATCCCCCACCGTGACATCTGTCACATTTTTTAACTTTAAACAAGGAAACATCAAATGAACTTAAATCTCTCAGGCGGCGGCGGTAACGGTAACTACATCCGATATAGCCCACAAGCAAACGCATGGTCAAACCAAGATGGTGAATTCCAACTAGGTAAGTTCGTGTTCGACATCGAGAACATCCAAACAGGTTGGATGCTCATTGCAACTGGTGTCTTTGAATTCGTGGCTGATGACTCGTTGGGTCGTAAAGGCGCACAACCATCACCCGAACACAAACGAGGCTTCAAGGTCACTTTCTACAACAAAGAGATCGGTGTTGCAGAGTGGAGTGCTAACGGTGCAGGTTCTAACATGGGCTTGGAACATCTATACAAGATCGCTTCTTCAGGTTTGTCAGCCAATGCTGGTAAGTTGCCAGTCGTTGAGTACAAGGGTTCACGCCCTGAGAAGGTAGGCAAGGGAAGCACACGAGTGCCGATCTTTGAAATCACAGGTTGGGTGGCACGACCAGCGGCATTGGCAGGTGGTGAGAGTGCAGAGCCTGAGTTCCAAGCACCAGTAGCCAAGCCAGCACCTACACCAGTTGCCAAACCCGCACCATCACCAGCAATGAGTGATGACGAGATGTTCAGCTAAACACTGCACCTCTCACAGCACCAGAGTTTCGGGGGAGACTCTGGTTTTTTTGTCCCCTCAATTGGAAACGCCATAAATGTCAGCACAAGAATTAGCCACTACGCTTGGAAACGCCAAGAAAGTAGGGAATGGTTACTTAGCATCTTGCCCTGTACCCTCGCACGGTCAAGGCAACGGCGACAAGCATCCAAGCCTATCCATCACAGAATCAAGTGATGGGAACTACCTCTTTAAATGCCACGGTGGATGCGATCAGCACACCGTCTTTAACACGATCAAGGACATGGGACTCCTCCCTGCCCTACCCCAACAAGATAGACCCGAATACCTATCAAGCATCAAGCCTCTACCCTACATTCAGACACCGACATTCCAACAGGAGTGGCATTACACCGATGAAGATGGTGTCTCCCTGTTCGTGAAGCAAAGATTCAAGACCAATGACACTAAAGGCAAGACATATAAGACCCTGAGAGTCATGCCCGACAACTCAAGGGTTGGCAAATTGGGAGATTGCAGAATCGTCCCCTACAAGCTACCCGATCTGCAACAGGCAACAGCCGCTGGACGAGTTGTCTACATCACTGAAGGCGAGAAGGCGGCAGATGCCTTGGGCAGTCTGAAAGTTGTAGCCACCACAAGTCATGCTGGTTCAGGCAATTGGAGTCCTGAACTCAACCAGTACTTCACAGGCGCAAACGTGGTAATCGTGCCTGATAACGATGTCTCAGGCTGGAGTTACGCTACCAAGGTGGTGGAGGCACTACTACCAGTCGCAAAGAGTGTCAGGGTGTTGGATTTAGAACTCAAACACCCGAAAGAGGATGCCTTTGAGTGGGTCAATAAGTATGGTGGTGACAGGGAAACATTGGCTTCAAGTGCTAGAGCCTGTACGGTCATCAAGTCGGTAGATGAAGTCTGGTTGCCGCAAAGATTGAAGTTAGATGTCCCTGAATCTGAAGCATCTCAATCTGAATCTGCCCAAAAGTCACGGTTTCTGGTTGAGTCTTGGGATTCCATAAAGGACGAGCCAGTAGAGTGGCTGATTGAGGACATCATCCCAAAGAAGGCATTTGTGGCTTTGTATGCACCACCAGCGTCTTACAAGTCATTCATTGCCCTTGATATGGCAGAGGCGATAGCTACAGGGCGTGACTGGATGGGTAAGGCCGTTAAGCAGTCAGGTGTGGTGCTGTACATCGCAGGTGAAGGTCATGGAGGTTTAGGCGCAAGGATTAAGGCTTGCAAGATAAAGAACGACAGCCCAGATGGTGCGCCTTTGTATGTCATTAGGGCGCAAATTAACTTAAGGTCTTCACAGGAAGACTTTGACAATTTAATTAGCGCAATCAACGACTTACTTGAGACAGTTGGTGAAAAGCTACAGATGATTGTGCTTGACACCCTGATGAGGATGTCTGGAGGTGGCTTTAACGAGAACAGTTCAGAAGATATGGGTGGCTTCATCACCCAAGCAGGGAAACTCCAAGCCTTCTACGACTGTGCCTTATTAGTCATCCATCACAGCGGTAAGGACGTAACAAAGGGACTGCGAGGACATAGCTCTTTGCTTGGAGCCGTGGACACTGAACTTGAGATTAACCGCCTAGATTCGGTCATTAACACTGGTGACCCATCAGTTAAAGGCTCAGGAACTATCACCGTGACTAAGCAAAAAGATGGCTCTGATGACATTGCAATTGGCTTTGATGTTGTGGCAATTGATGTCTCAACATCAGCCTTGGGCTTTGAATCAGTCACCTCATTAGCTGTTCAGGCCAACACTGAGATAGTTCAGACAACAAAGAAGAACGCTAAAAACAATGCTGGTAGCGGTGGAAATCAGCGTTTGGAGATGGATTCCTTGATGAAAGTGATTAAGGCTAAAGCATCATATCGTGAAGTAGATGGTACTACACGCTATGGAGTGACTTTGGAGGACTGGAAGGGTGAATTCTGGTCTATGAAGGGTTGCACTGATGACGATAAAGCGGCGTTTCAGAAGGCTTGGACAAGGGCAAGGGAGAGACTTGTTGACGCTAAGAAGGTTGTAATAGGGTCTGGATTCGTCTGGTTGAAGACAGATTCTGAGAGGTTTGGTTCATGACACTACTGTATGTTTATCCACTGGACAAACCGGACAAACCGGACAAATGTCCAAATTGTCTGTCCGAGTTTATGTGGACAAACCACCTCTTGTCTATGAACAAGAGGTTTGTCCACTGTCGGTTTGTCTGTTGTCTGTTTTTTTTGTAGAGGTTAAAAATGGTTCGAAAATTGTCACGTAAGGAAGTTCCGGATGTTCAAGTGCCAAAGCGCAAGGCAACGGATTTTGAGATTGCGTCAAACTCGATTTTGGTTGAGTTGGATAAGCGCAAGGTGCAACATGAGGAAAAATGGGGTGTTGATAGATTGATTACTTTAGTTGACAGTGAGTTTAGGACGAAGTTTTGGGGTCAGATGGGTAGAGTTTGGGACTCGTTGGACTTTCAGGATATTGAGAGATTGGGTCGGACTGTCAACGGCATGATTAAAGGGTATGACGCACTGGAGAAGTGGGCTGTAGAGAATGAGGTTGAACCTAACCCTCCAATCAGGTTTGTGGAATGGATGAACCAAAAGGGTATCCGCATGGCGGTTTGTCAGACAGTTAACGATGCGGTCAACTTACAGAACAAGCGCAAAGACCTCACCATCTGGAGCATGGAGGAAATGGAAGTCATCCTCAATGACGAGTTGGTGCAAGCCATCGTCAAGGTCAAAGCCTTTGACCCAACAGCCAAGGTCATCAGCTTTAAGGCTGGTGAAGGGTTTGGCAAAGGTTCAGGGTTTGAGGACTTGGCTGATGACCTTCACGCCTTTGAAGGTGGCGGCGACTATGTGCCGAAGTACAAAAAGATTGGGGAGTAAAGATGGCGAGGCCGACCAAGAGAGATACCAAGTACTTCCAGCGCAAGTTAACGCCAGAGGAGTTGGTGCTGTTACTTCAAGCTGGTGAGGGAAACATTACCGAAGGCTGGCTGGAACTTCAGCGGGTTTACGTCCATGTTTGGAGTTTGGGCTACAGGCCGTTTATGCCGCTTGAAAGCGTTGACGTAACCTACACCATGCAAGACGCTATTGATGGCGTTCCTGACCCCTTTGGTGGCGTTTAAATGGCATTGGCTTGCGGATTATCTGGATGCTTTGAGTCTTGTATCTTTTAATAACTGAAATGTCTAACAAATCAATCTGTTACTACTTAAAAGTCTTATGACTAAAAGTTTGGTTAGTACCCCCAAAAAGCACCCTCCGCTTCTTTCACTCTCCGCCTCCCGCCAGCCGCCGACCCGCCGATTCGGAGTTATCCACAGGCAAATGCCAAAGTTATGCACAATCTTGCCGATTGGTTACAGATTGCGTTTCATTCGGGTATTGCGTGTAATGCTTTCAGATATTATTAGTTAACATAATGGACATTGTATAAAGCCAGATATGTCAGCAGTTTGTAAGCGTACAGAAAAACATCAATAGAATCAACGACTTGCAGATGTTATCCACACTATCCACAAGTGCCTGTGGATAAGTGCCTGACTTTTTGGATGGGGGGAGGGGGTCGGGTCTGGTCGTGATAATTGTGGGAGCCTCCGCTGTTCTGAAAAAGCCAAATCAGCAAAATCCCAACAAACCACTATCCCGATTTAAAAAAAAAGAGAAGTTGGTGACTCCCATGAGGCAGGGTATGGATGCAAATCAGCAACGACAAACTTCCAGCGGAGCCAAACCGCTTTCACCAACACGGCTGGGGACTTGCACAATCCCCATGCGTGTAGGTTGTTGGTCGGCGGCTACGTGCTCTTTCAGTGAACGCCCTGCTGGAAGGTTCTTTGGTTCACGACCCGTTACAAATCCATTTCTCACCAACACGACTGGGGACTGTTTACTTCGGGCTACCTTGCGGCGTTACCTTGTTGGTCGACACCCAATCCCCATGCGTGTTAGTGCTGGACGCAGGGAGCCCCGAACAGTAGCAAGCAAAGACTTGAAGGAGGTAGTTCGGTTACTTTGCGCCAGCAAGAGAAATCTACCATAGGAAATGAAAAAAAGCCATAATCCCCCAACATCACGCCCACAACACACAAGGACAATCGTGAACATAGAACACATTGATGACATTCAGGATGAACAGCCAGAGCCGCAAAAGAAGAAGGCTGGTAGACCCAAAGGCACATTTGGCCTAAAGCGGCAGATACAGGAATACGCTAGGAACCCCGCCTTGGCCTTGCCTAAGACTGACCATCAACGGCTAAAAGAGTTGAAGGATATGCTGATTAAGTCGAGTGGTAAGGATGTTGTTGAGAAGATGATTTCCATTGCGTTAAATGACAACCACCCTGCTCAGATGGCGGCTATCAAGATGTGCGTAGACAGGACATTGCCTGTATCCATGTTTGAGAAGGATAAAGGCCAGAGGAGTGCAGTCAACATCACTATTACTGGCATTGGAGCACCTACTGTCGCCACAACGACAATTGAGCCTGAAGACATAGAAGATATTGAGGCTAAGAATGGCTGATTTGAACTTTGCGCTATTGCCGTGGCAACAAGAAGTCTATGCCGACAAGACGAGGTTCAAGGTCGTGGTGGCTGGAAGGCGGTGCGGTAAGTCACGACTTGCCGTGACTACCTTACTGATAGAAGGCTTGAGCTGTCCCGCTGGCAGTGCGGTGCTTTACGTTGCGCCGACCCAAGGTCAGGCTCGTCAGATTGTCTGGGATGTGCTGTTGGATGTGGGTCGGGAGATTATCCAGTCTAGCCATGTGAATAACATGGAAGTTACCTTGATTAACGGTGCAAAGATATATGTTCGGGGTTCTGACCGTCCTGACACCTTGCGGGGTGTCAGTTTGACATACGCAGTCTTGGACGAGGTGGCAGACATTAAGCCAGAGACTTGGGAGCAGGTTATCAGAGCCAGCTTGTCCGACAAGAAGGGTCGTGCCATGTTCATTGGTACGCCCAAGGGTCGGAACTGGTTCTTTGATCTGTACAACTTGGGTCAGGATGGGGAGGATGAGGACTGGAAATCGTGGCATTTCACCACCAAGGACAACCCTTTGATTGACGAGGCTGAGATTGAGAGTGCCAAGAAGACGTTATCTTCCTTTGCGTTTGGTCAGGAATATCTTGCCTCGTTCAATAACGCTGGCTCTGACATCTTTAAGGAAGAATGGCTGAAATACGGTGTTGAGCCTGAGTATGGGAGCTACTTCATTGCCTGTGACTTAGCGGGATTTGAGGAAGTTGCGAGACAAGCGGCTAATTCCAAGAAGCGGCTAGACCAGACCGCCATAGCGGTGGTCAAGGTCACTGACGATGGGAAATGGTTCGTCAAAGAGATCGTTTATGGACGGTGGGACATTCGGGAGACTGCCGCCACCATTTTGCTCAAGATGCGGGAATACCGCCCACTTTCTGTAGGAATTGAGCGTGGAGCGTTAAAAAACGCAGTTTTGCCGTATTTGAGTGACTTGATGCGGAAGAATAATGTATATTCGCACATAGTTGACTTGACCCACGGCAATCGCAAAAAAGCCGACCGTATCATTTGGTCACTTCAAGGACGGTTTGAGCATGGGCGTATTGTGCTGAACTCCGAGGAAGATTGGGACGAGTTTAAAGATCAACTTCTCCTTTTTCCCGCCCAAGGTGTTCATGACGATTTACCTGATGCCTTATCGTACATTGACCAACTGGCTGTCACCTCATACTTCCAAGATGACCAAGAAGATGAGTGGGAGCCTCTAGACGTAATTTCGGGCTTTTAAGGGCAACACATGGCAACAGACAAACAAGTGAAGTTAGAACAGAACCAGTTTTATCAGCCAACAGAGGCTGACAAGGAAATCACTGCATTTGTTGTTGACCACTGCCAACGCTGGCGTGATTACCGTGATGTCAACTTCCTCCCTGACTGGCTAGAGTACGAGCGTATCTTTCGGGGTCAGTGGGCATCTGAAGACAAGACTCGTGAATCAGAGCGTAGCCGTATTGTGACCCCCGCTACTCAACAAGCCGTAGAAACCCGCCATGCTGAGATCATGGAAGCTATCTTCGGTCAAGGCGATTTCTTTGACATCCAAGACGATCTCAAGGATGTAGACGGTAATCCATTGGATGTTGAAGCTATCAAGGCTCAACTGATGGAAGATTTCAAGAAAGACAAAATCAGAAAATCTATCGACCAGATCGAGTTGATGGCTGAAATCTATGGAACAGGTATTGGCGAGATCATCGTCAAGACTGAGAAGGAATATATCCCTACAACTCGTGCCATTCCTAACCAAACAGGTCAGGCAGCTATTGGTGTGACTGAGACTAACCGTATTGCGGTCAAGATTGTTCCTGTTAACCCCAAGAACTTCTTGTTTGACCCCAATGGGACAAGCATTGATGACTGTATGGGCGTGGCAATCGAGAAATACGTTTCAATTCACAAGGTTGTTGAAGGTATTGAACGTGGAATCTACCGAAAGGTTGACATCACCCCTACCTATGAAGACACTGACCTTGAGCCAACCCAAGAGGTAAGCCAGTATCAGGACGAAAAGGTGCTTTTGCTGACCTATTACGGTCTTGTTCCTCGTGAATACCTAAACAACTTAGAAGAAAACAAAGAGATTGTTGAGTTGTTCCCCGAGAATTCAGCCGCTGAAGACTATACAGACATGGTTGAGGCCATTGTGGTCATTGCCAACGATGGTTTGTTGCTCAAAGCTGAAGAAAACCCCTACATGATGAAAGATCGTCCAGTCTTGAGCTATCAAGATGACACGATTCCTAACCGTTTGTTGGGTCGGGGTACGGTTGAGAAGGCTTTCAATATGCAAAAAGCTATTGATGCCCAGACTCGTAGCCATTTGGACTCACTGGCATTGACTACCAGCCCCATGATTGCGATGGATGCAACTCGTTTGCCTCGTGGCGCTAAGTTTGAGGTAAAGCCCGGAAAAGCTATCCTTGTAAACGGTTCTCCAACAGAGATTTTGATGCCATTTAAGTTTGGCGAGACAGACCCTAACAACTTGGCAACTGCCAAAGAGTTTGAGCGTATGTTGTTACAAGCCACTGGCACTCTTGATTCACAAGGAATGGTCAGTAACTCTGCTCGTGATGGTGATGGAATGTCTATGGCTGTTGCCACCATCATCAAGAAATACAAGCGCACACTGGTGAACTTCCAAGAAGACTTCCTGATTCCATTCATCAAGAAGGCTGCTTTCCGCTTTATGCAGTTTGACCCAGAGCGTTACCCCTCTGTGGACATGAACTTCATCCCAACTGCCACTTTGGGCATCATTGCTCGTGAGTACGAACAAAAGCAGTTTATCGGCTTGTTGCAGACTCTCGGCCCTGATACTCCTGTCCTGCCTATCATCTTGAAGGGAATCTTGTCTAACTCTAGCCTGACAAACCGTTATGAGTTGATTGCGGCTTTGGATGAAATGAGCAAGCCTAACCCTGAAGCACAGCAAATGCAACAAATGCAAGCAGAATTGGCTATGCAAGCGGCTCAGGCTCAGATTGCTGTCCAGACTACTCAGGCCGAAGAAAACAAGGCAAATGCTGTGAAGTTGTCGATGGAAGCACAGTTGATGCCTCAAGAGATTCAGGCTAAAGTCCTTGGCGCAACCACTAAGAATCTGCCAAATGAGGATGAAGCGGCTTCTCGTGAGTTTGACAAGCGAGTTAAGATTGCTGAACTGATGTTGAAAGAAGCAGACATCAAGAACAAGTCTAAGATTGTTGAATTGCAGATGGCAGACAAGAATAACAAGATGGCTGGCATGGAAGAAGACTTCCTCAACCAACTGACGCAACAATTGAATGCTTCCCAGACAGGAATTGTGCGATGAATGTCGAAAATCTTGCCAAGGAGTTAATCCTTAAAAACATGACTCCAGAGCAGCAGATGGCTGTTTTGGATTCTGTTCGGCAGTCTGTTGCTCAAGCAAAAGAAGTGCAAAAGCGCAAGATTGGTGAGAATGTTGACCTAGTTGTTCAGGCTCTAAAGAAGATTGAATCTGACATTCGTTCCCGCTTTGACGATGTGGGTAACTCCATTGAAAAGCGTGTGGCATCCATCAAAGATGGTCGTGACGGTATCAACGGCAAGGATGGTCGAGATGGTAAAGATGGAAGATCAGGCAAAGATGGCGCTAAGGGTGATCGAGGTGACGCTGGTAAAGATGGGCGTGATGGAGTGGATGGTGTTGACGGTGTGTCTGTTACCGATGCTCGCATTGATTTTGACGGTAGCCTTGTTATTACATTGTCTTCTGGTCGTGAACTCAATGTTGGTGAAGTTGTTGCTCCTGATCTTGCAGAACGCATCAAAGTCATTACTAATGGTGGCGGTACTTCTCAGTCTGTTCTTGATACTCTAACCTCACTGCAAAATCAAATTAATAGTTTGATTACCTTAGATTACCAAGGCACATGGAATGCGTCTACAAACACTCCTACTCTCACCTCTAGTGTTGGGACAAACGGTTACTATTACATTGTTAACTTTGCTGGTTCTACAAACCTAAATGGTATTACTGACTGGCAAGTTGGTGATTGGTTAATTTATAACGGTTCTGTTTGGCAGAAGATTGACCAAAGTTGGGCTATTGCTGGTGTAAACGACAACATCACTTCCATGACTGGCATCACAGG
>Ga0114982_1000315_pt1 | contig 25964 bp, 21 predicted proteins | sample Shrwel_input2_FT_FD_87183 | JGI IMG/M metagenome (GOLD analysis project Ga0114982, IMG submission 87183) | Subsurface microbial communities from deep shales in Ohio, USA - Utica-3 well 1 S input2 FT | ecosystem: Environmental > Aquatic > Deep subsurface > Shale gas/oil reservoir > Produced... | reverse complement strand
GCGAGAGGCTCCTCAACAACAATTGGCTCCTCAGCTACTGGTTCAGACGTTGGTTCTGCGACAAGCTCCTCAGCTACTGGTTCATGGGTTGGCTCAGCAACAACAATTGGCTCTTCAGGTACCGGTTCAGGGGTTAGGTCAGCAACAACTGGCTCCTCAGCTACTGGTTCAGGGGTTGGTTCTGCAACAGGCTCTACAACTGGCTCTTCAACAACTTGCTCAGCAACCGGTTCAGCAACAGGCTCCTCAACTGATTCGGAAACAGGTTCAGCTACTGGTTCTGGATTTGGTTCAATAACACTCTGTTGTGCGACAACTTCTTCAACAACTAATTGAACTACAGGCTCTTCAACAACAGGCATAGCTACCGGTTCTACGACGGGCTCTGAGTGTTGAGTAAATACTGGATGATCGTCAGCTTGATTACTAGACGATTCGGGTTCTATATGGGATATAATCTCGTTGCTAGTAATATTTTCTGGAAGTGATATAACTGCTTTACGAATATAGGTAATGGTTAATTTATTCTGATGAGACCGAATATTCGCAATGATATGCGTTTCAAGGATTTTTTTAAAAGCATTTATTTTGTTAATAGCTCTGGCCTGAGTTGGGTTATCATTCACGTTATAAAAAGAAATAACCATCTGTTTGAATCGAAACATCTTCTCAGATGATTGAGTTAGAATCCACAAATATTCAGCGCCACGAATATCCATTTTTAAAAAAATATCCTTATACTTTGAAATAATGGCATGAAGATTGTCCGAATTAGTAGTATTGTACGCACTAACATTTTTAGTAATTATTTTAAGCCTATCTGTTGGTAAATGAGAGGATATATTATTTAGATTCGTATCAAACGCTCTACCTTCTGCTATATTCATATTTTGCATTACCAACTTACTAAACAATTCATTCGTAGCAATCCCAGCTAAAACAAAAAAATCATAATTGGGGTCGTTTACTATGACACTAAAATGGCTAACATGTCCGACTGGAATAGTCTGATACGACTTATCAACCGCGAAATAAGAAGGTATCCCACTATTCATGTATTCTGTTTATATATTTATTTTTTTAATATTTTCTGCATAATATTGTTTGTAAAGAGCGCCAACTCAATTTCATCCTCGTGGATATTATGAAAAATGGTAATATATTTACAAATATAAGGAATAATATTATACTTGTCGTCTTCTGTCAAATTCGCCGTTGTTTTTACAAACACAAAATAACTATCTAAAATGTCAATTACGGAATACCCATTATCGTGCAGCGCATATAACGTGTTTATCGCTCCATTTAAATTATTCTGTTTCAATAATTCCGTGTAATGTTCAAATGTAATGAAGCTAATATCGGTGCATATTTGATTCGCCAACGTAATCGTAATCTCTTCATTCACCAGTTTGAATTTTTCCATGTAATTAATCAACACTTTGACAGAGTGATTGCATATATCTAAAACAAACTCCTGCGCATCCGGGCAAATACGAATATTTTCTGCTTGTTTAATTTTATTCAGAATTCGGTTCAATTCATGTCGTTGTAGCGGTTTCATTTTTATACAAATGAAGCGCGATTGAAGGCTTTCGATTACTTTTTGAATATTTGTGCACGACGATATAAAATGCACATTATGGCTATACTTATCAATACAATTGCGAAATACTTGTTGGCTCTGCTCAGTAATAAAATCAATGTCGTCCAATACGACTATCTTTTTCTTGCCTTTCACATCAGAACAGGTCTGGCAAAATGTTTTCACATCATTGCGATAGTAATGGATGCCTTGTTCTTTTAGATTATTGATATACAAGACATTCTCCTTGTAATCATCGTAGCCAATGCCGTTATAATACTCACGTATAATCGCATCCAACAATGTAGTTTTACCTGATCCCGAATCTCCGATAAGCAACAAATTTAACGTGTTGGTGTTAATTAGCATGTTCAAAATTTGTAAAAAACTATCTTCTAATTGAAAATCACGAAAAAATCTAGGCTGAAATTTATTAATAAACAACTTGTGATACATTATTATTATTATTCGTGAATAACTATTTAAGTCTATCTCATAACATTTTAATTATGGCGGAATCATTTTATAAAATACTAGGAGTTTCTGAACAAGCTACTCAAGAAGAGATTAAGCGGGCATATCGACAACTTTCTCTCAAGTCGCATCCCGACAAGAACCCTGGTGATAGTGAAGCAATTGGCCGGTTCCAAAAAATTAGTGAAGCATATGAGATACTCGGCAACGTAGAAAAGCGACAAGAATACGATATGGTCTCGAAGAACCCGTTTGCGCGAATGGGTGGGATGCATCCGGGTGGAATGGGAGGAATGCCAGGCGGAATGGGTATGCACGTGAACATGGACGATATTTTGCAAAACCTCTTTGGGTTTGGCGGAATGGGTGGTCCAGGGATGATGCCACCGGGAATGGGGTTTCCGCCAGGAATGATGCCACCTGGCGCAAATATTCACGTCTTTCGCAATGGTGTCCCAATAAATATAAATAATGCCATGCAAAAGCCGACACCCATCATTAAAAATATTCCCATTAACATGGAACAAGTCATGAATGGTGCAAACATTCCAGTGGAAATTGAGAGATGGATATTGGAAAACGGCAACAAGGTATTTGAACGTGAGACGATATATGTAGCCATTCCAAAGGGCATAGACGACAATGAAATAATAATGCTTCGCGATAAAGGTAATATTATAAACGAACACAACAAGGGAGATATTAAGTTATTTGTCAAGGTGGAGAACACAACTGATTTCAAAAGGAATGGTCTAGATTTGATTTTCGAGAGAAAGGTTTCTCTCAAGGAGGCCCTGTGTGGGTTCAATTTTGAGTTGAAACATGTGAATGGTAAATCATATACTATTAACAACAATCCTGGGTCCATAGTCACTCCTGCATACTTCAAATCGATCCCAAATATGGGATTAACGAGAGACGGACACACTGGCAACTTGGTAATAACTTTTGAGGTACTTTTCCCTGAAACCCTGGACTTGGATAAAATCGCCAAGTTGAAAGAAATATTATAACAAGATAATGTATAACATATGTATGAACTTTATCAAGCTCCGTCAATTTACGCACATATGCTGAATGCAATATTATTGTTTATTTCTGCGATTCTTATCTACATGAATTATTCTACGATATCCAGACTTGCTGCATCTGAAAAGGTTAAATTAGTCTTGTTGTTTTCTCTCGCAATTGGGCTACATGGGTTGTCGCATTTAGGATTGGAATATATATACAAGTTCAATCCGCTGAAAACGGCGACTACGGCAACGGCCAAGTAATGCGTTAAATTTTAGCAAAAATAATAAATAGGTATAGTAACTGGGCATATACCAGTTCTACACGCTCTCGTGGCTTAGTGGTTATAGCGTGTGCTTAGTAAGCACAAGGTCGCGAGTTCAACCCTCGCCGGGAGCTCTCTGTAAATATATTCAACAACATTTGAATATATTTTCTTGGTTTTATTGTTTATTTTGAAGAGGAAACGCGAAATATCCATTTGGATTACTTGTGTAATTATCATAACGTCCTAAATAGTTGTAGAATTGTCCGCATGGAATTTTAGGACCACAAACGGCGGCCTTAATGTTCTTTGCACGACGGACCGCAGTGCTTTGCGCGCCAATACCAGTGTTTCCAGGATTGTACTTGTTGTAGATATAAGTTGGACCATTGCATGTGGTATTTCCTCCAGGGGCCATCTTGGTGCTTCGGCGAGCTCCAGTACCGGTATTTTTTTTATATAAGAACCCAGGAAAGTTCATAGAACCACCAAACCAAAAGCTTCCATTACTAGGCATTTAATATAGTATATTATAAAAATTAAACTAATATTTTGTAAATATATTTAACAAATTCACATTAAATATATTTTGTACATTATAATTCACAATTTAAGAAATTCGCTTGGTAGGAATCTCAGAGGAAACAAGGTAAATAGAGTTCTCGGTAATAATAATATACTCGGTAGCGCTCTTGTAAAATTTGGCAATGGGGGAGGTATATTCATCTTCGCTCTTGACCAACAACTTCTCTCCGTTCTCCTTGACACCAACAAGTGCCTTTTTATCCAAAGAGGCGGTCCAATAGTCGAGCATAATAGGTTTGTCTTCAACGATGGATAATTTAGATGCATGTTTCAAAGTAGCTTCGCTGGGCAATTTATAGCTGGCTTCGGCGCCCCCAGTCAATTGTTTTTGTTCAGACATTATATCTATAAGAAATCGTTAGTCTTTATATTAATTAAAATCAAAAGTATTTTAATAATGTATTATATAAAATGTCAGAATTATATTCTTTAAAATCAACAGAGACATATCTTTCCGATGGAATATTTTTAGTTAATAATGTTATAGATAAATATATACAAATCTTAGTAGAATATTGCAGTTCAGTATCCAAGCAAAAATTTGTAATAACGAGTCCAAATTTATTTAATTTTATAATATTGCGCGGATTAGAGACAACCACGCATGTATTTAAATATGTGCTGTTGTATACGCAAAATTTAGACGCGGCGTTTCATCACGCACAAAAATCCATATATTACTATCTTGAGTTCATTGCGCAAGTAGCTGAGCAGAAAAATGCGTTTTTACAACTCTCGTCGCGAGATGCCATAACTTATGTATATAAAAAAACGATTTATTTGATAAACAACCTGGAATCAAAGAAATCAAAAAATGATATTATAAATACTATGAACACATATATTCAACTTTATAAAAACCTGGGAGAAAGCCTAATAATAAGAAGAAAAAATACCACGTCTATCTCTGTGGATGACATAGACAAATTAAAAGCAACAATAATAGAAATAAAGACGGAAAAAAAGGAGACAAGTGAATGGATAAAATATTTCAAGAATTTGAATGTAATAGATGATTGAAACCACGTGTGATATAACAATAAAATTGATATATTATTGTTATGTATTATATCAAACTATCAGCAATCAATGACAAATGACAACGTGTTTAAACATAAATACATGTCCCGGTGATAAAATGTACAATGTAGTGTGCAATTTCTCAATTGGAATCGATACCTATGCATGCAACCCCCAGACTACTTGTATGCGCTCAGATGGAAAATATGACTGCTGTGCAAAGAATATAGTAAGTTGTATAGTAGATGCTGCGTCATTGCTTGTGCCGACGATTCAACCCAGTATAACTATCAGTGAAACAAATTGCAATAAATCGTGCAACAAAATAGATAAATGTTATTGGTACGAAAGACTACGAACAGATAATTTGTGTGTTGAGAATAACAATGAGTATTGTTGTTCTCAGAATAGAGCAGATTGTTGCATGACAAATAAAACAGGCGCGTACATAGTATTTGGATGTATTGCTGGGATTATAATAATACTAGCATATTACTGGTATTATGTAAAGAAACCATATCATAAAATAGTGCCCATAAAAGAACCAGTATTTGTATAGAAAAAATACAGAACCAAAACCAAAACAAAACACGCAATATTTACAAATTCACCATAATGGTCTTCTTTCGGATTTTTTTGTTTTTATTTTTAGTAGATAGCATAGTCGGGTCTTGAAGTTTGATACCGACTTGTTTAAATTCATCCAACAATATTTTTTTTAGAAATTCATAAATGACCATAAGAACCGGCTCTTGGCATTTGCCAACGATCAACACGCTACCTGTGCGAAATATCATAAACGATACATCAACTATATTAACAGCCGTTTTCAAGTCTAATGCGCTCAGCCGACTGCCATTATGCGTGTCATCCTTTGGGTTATAGTAAAACTTGCACTGAATGCCGGGATAAGAGCAAGGATCATAAATGCACTGAATATTGTATTTTGTCTTGAGGATATCAAACAGCGCCTCGCGATTGATATAGAATCCACAATTAAAATTGGAGTTGATTAGAACAGTTTCCGTAGTATTGGGCAAATATTCTAATTTTTCAGGCACAAAAGGTTGCAGAATTTCAATAACCATGTCCAAGATTTGAAGAAACGATTCCTCTGTTTGAATGCCAGGAATCTCCAACTTCCCAGTATTAAACACCTTCACATGAAATTCTTTAAATCGCCCCAAGTATTTCATCCGCAAAATCATAACAAAACAATTGTAGAATGCGCTCTTCTTTTTGCAACGATAACTCATCAAATCCTTCTGAGAAATGCCAATGCTTACTTTACGAATATCCTTGAACTTGATTCGTCCAGTGGGGTTATTGATGCTTGTAATGACATTTTCCTCAACGCATACTTCGTCTTGCAAACGTGTTTGAATCAACTGCAACTCTTCAGGATACAAGGAATTGAACTTCATTTGTTTCTTGACAACACCTGCCCGCGTTTCGGCGTAGGGCATGATGGGAATTTGCCAAAACACATGTTTCAAATCAATCGGCCAATTTAAATAAGATATATTTGTTTTTGTGGAGATATATATGTCAGAAGCTTTAGGACATGTTTCGTGCAAGATGTCCGCACTAATCATATTTGTGTTTTCTATTGCGTCTAGAGTATCATCATCCTCCTCGTCATCATCCACGCATGATATGAAATTTTCCCATTCGTCGTCGATATTCAGCGACATCGGATATAACTATAGTATACCTTTAATTTCTTTAAATCATTTTCTTTTCAATTGTTTATTTTAATCCGCCCATCCGCCAAATTTTTTTGTGTGTAGATATTAAAATGCTGGCGTCTCAAAGCAGTGTCGCGATTCCGATTCCTCTTAGCAGTCCTACTAAAAAAACGGAATGCGTGTATAATTTCTTCGACCCGTCCAAGGCATCCCCGCCAAACGAATTCTTACGCAAACTTCAGGTTAGACTTGAGACATTTGACACTGGTTTTGTTAAAAAACCGCTTAAACGCAGCAAAGAATAAGTCAGATGACCTTTGTAATCTTGAAAGTGTATAGTATTTTCAACGAAGTTTAGGAATTCGCTGGTGATAGTATTTTTGTAATTTCGAATGATATAATTCAAGAAATCTGTTATTATATTTTTTTTGTCCACGTTGTATGTTCTGCTCAAGTGTAGCACATAATTTACAACGACCTCTATTTTAGATGTTTTTATTTTCTCTATCAGCGTTTCCCAGACGTCCTTGTCAATGATGTGATAATGTGTATCTAATATATCCTGATTGGATTGCATGAAATTAACCATGCTGCGAATGTCCGATTTATACAATTGCTGCACGCAATGCAATATATCTTCGCTCATGTTAAGATTTTCGCAAACGGAGATCTTATTCAAAAACACAATAATATCCTCCTTGGGCAACTGATTAAATCGGAGTTTGAGAAACTCGTTCTGAAGTCCAATGTCTATTTTGCTAATGTAGTTGCAAATCAAACAAAATCGGACATTGTCCGAATAACTTTGCAATAAATAGCGCAACGCTTGTTGGGCGTTTTTTGTCATGTAGTCTACTTCGTCCAAGACGACGAATTTCATTCCCTCGTTGAAAAGCGGCTTTGACGTGACAAATGCGTTTATTTGGTTGCGAATGACATCAATACCTCTCTCATCGGACGCGTTTAGATGAATCATTAGCCCCGCATCCTTATTATTTAATTTGGCTTGATATGCGTTTATTAAATTGATAATAGTAGTTGTTTTGCCTGTACCTGGCGGCCCATAAAAAAGTAAATTTGGAAAATAAGAAGTTTCAATGATATTATTTAGAATCTTCTTGTTTAGTGGGTCTAGCACTATATCGTTGAATTGTGTCGGTCTGTGTTTTTCTACAAAAGGACAATATGTATTCATTGCACTTACGTAATATGCATTATTAATTTTAAGTGGTCTTTTTTACATATTTTTATTTTCCTCGAAACACGTTTTATTTTATAAAATAATTGAAAGTGTAAATATATATTATGCAATATAACATCCTCCAGCCTAGCCAATCTACTCAGACTACTAGTAATACTAATACCATGGCCCGAGCATATTTGGAAATCATTATTGGTCCCATGTTTTCAGGCAAAACCAGCAAATTAACTGAGATATATAAACAATGCATGTTTTGTAGTATACCCGTAGCCGTTATCAATTATGCGTTAGATACGCGTTATCATGATACTATGTTGAGCACACATGACAAACACATGATTCCTTGTATTCAAACCATGCTACTCGCTCCCATGTGGGAATCTAACGACCAAGTGCGCGGTGCAGATGTCATACTAATCAATGAAGGTCAATTCTTCAATGACTTGTACCCCGTTGTAGAATCCATGTTAAAAGCCGGCAAAAAAATATACATCTCTGGTTTAGACGGCGATTTCCAGCGCAAAAAGTTCGGCCAGATTCTTGATTTAATTCCCTTGTGCGATAAAGTAACCAAACTAACTAGTCTTTGCAGCATATGTAAAACCGGCGAGCCTGGAATCTTCTCTATGCGTCTTACAAGCGAAACACAGCAAACCTTGATTGGGTCTGATAATTATGCGCCAGTTTGCCGAAATTGCTACCAGTCAACATAAATAGACTTGACGCCTAAAGTAATTATATAAACAATTTAAATTGATGCCTTTATAGATTGTTATATGACCGATACAAATAGCACTAAACCAAAAAGAGGGAGAAAACCAAAGGCGTTAACTAACCCTCCGCCTGAAATAGTATTGGTGAATGAAGAAATCTCCACCAATCCTCCACCTGTAGAAAAAATAACCATCCTTGTTTCAGATACCGCCGAAGACGCGGATGTCGCCGACGCCGATGCCGACACCGAGGCTGGTGCTGGCGCAGATGTCGATGCCAATAACAAACCCCTACCAAAAAAACGCGGACGTAAGCCCAAGGGCGGTAAAATCGTCCAACCTGTTGTACCCGTTGTTGCCGTTGAGGCAGCAAAAGAAAATATTATTTTACATCTTAAATGTTCATTGAAAGATTTGAATATTAAACAAAATGAAGAAATCGAGTCGTACAATTTTTCTTCTGAAATTGTCTATGAGCCCATTCATCAAGATACGTCTCATATATACGTGAACCACGCAAGCGCATATGATGAACTTTCATATGGTGGAACTGAACTAGAGCCGTCGCATAGCAACACGGGTGAAAAGGAGGTTGAAACAAAAGAAATCTGGAAAAAACTAAAGCAGCTTGAACATAGCTTGCATTTGAACAACATTAATGACAAAAAATCGGCTTGCTTTTGGTGCACACATGATTTTGACAATCCGCCGGTTTATATCCCCAAGTACTTTTTGAACGAATCTTATCACGTGTATGGTTGCTTTTGTAGCCCAGAATGCAGCGTCGCATATTTGATGGAGGAGAATATTGATAGCTCGACGAAATTTGAGCGGTATCACTTGTTGAATCATATTTATACTAAGATTTATGATTACAAGAAGAATATTAAACCGGCTCCAAACCCATACTACATGCTAGAAAAGTATTACGGCAATCTTTCCATACAAGAATATAGGACGCTTTTGAGCAATGAGCGGTTGTTCTTGATAGTAGACAAGCCTTTGACACGAATCATGCCCGAATTGCATCAAGATAATGAAGACTATATCATTAACAATAAAATCATTCCGACAAATAATCAAGGTATTAAAAAGAAGCTTCAGCGAAAAACGCCTGTTAAGACGAATATTTTCAATGAGAAATTTGGACAAATTGCCGAGTAGTTGCGTAGCTTCTTCTATGGCCTAAATATATACAAATCTGAAAACATATTTGTATGTATAAAATTACTGGGGTTGCTCTGGTAAAGCGACGGCACCCAACTGAGTTCTAAGCTGACGATAGATCTGCTGATTCAAGGATACTTGTGTGGATGTCTTTTTTTCAGCGATTCCCATATACGCTTTGATACATTTAATCGCGTCATAATTATGGGCAGTTAACTTCTCTCTTGCAACCTCTTGTGTATAGTCTGTTTGTCTCATGACTAATAGTATTCTTTCTTCAAGATCTTCATTACTAACAAATGCGATTTTACTCTCTTTGTTGTCCATTAACATGGCTTGATATTTTAAAAGGGGTGGGCTACCGCAAAAAGGTCGGCGCTAAAATATTGTATAAACCATATAAAAACACACTAGTAGTATTATGTAGACATGGCTACTCAAATATTGCCGATTGATTCATTAATGAAAGAGGTATCCGCGTTGATTGAACGTGAGTTATACCAAATGCTAGATAAATACATGAAGAATTACAAAAAGTATAAAAAGACTTACAAACATATTATGAAGCTTCCCGCTATTCGTAAGTTGAAAGACTTTAAAAAGACGAAAGAGGGAAGCAAAGGAAACATTGGCATTATTCGTATGTTAGTTAACCAAATAAATGAGCTGACTTCTCAAGTTTCAATGCTCAAGACGGCATTGTATAGTTATGAGCATGAGAATGATGAACGTCGCGAACAAGAAAATATTTCATTGAATATTACAGAGCCGGAGCCTAATATGGATGATGTTGTAGCTGACTCGGGCACAAAAGTTTATGCTGAATTGATTGAGAATACGCAGCAACAACAGACAAATGCAAATATTGCGCAGACCAAGGTCGTGAAGCTTGATGCAGTCGCGGCGGTAGTCTCTGAGGCGGAGTCGGATGGCGAAGAAGAGGAGGTGGATGAGGATGAGGAGGTGGTGGATGAGGAGGAGGAGGTAGTTGATGAGGAAGAAGAGGTGGAGGAGGAAGAAGAAGAGGTTGAAGAGGAAACCAAAGAGGAGGAGGAGGAAGAAGAAGAAGAAGAGGAGGAGGAGGTCTTCGAAATTGAAATCGATGATAAAACATATTACACAAATGACGAAGAAAATGGAATTATCTACGAAGCCCTTCCAAACGATGAGGTTGGTGAGAAGATTGGATATTTAAAGGACGGCGAACCTTTTTTTACTAACATAGTATAAGGTAGTAATATGACGACAATCTGTCCGCCAGCACTCATTTATATTGTATTTTCCTTAACTCAAATCATAATCGATCTTGTAAAAGGATTGTACAATACCGCGTTTATGAAATTTATAGTAATGTCCATCATCGGATTTTTATTAAATCTATTATGCCAAGGAGGTTTAGGCATAATTTCTTGGATTATAGTGTTTATTCCATTTGTTCTAATGACCATAATTACTGCAATGCTTTTGTATGCGTTTGGATTAAATGATACGACTGGTTCGTTTACAAAAACCCCACAAAATACCCCTATGCCAACACCTACACCCACGCCCACACCACCACCACAAACTATTGACCCTAGATGTTTTATTTTACAAACCTCGATTCCTCAACAACATGGTATGAGAGCAGGTAATATTAGCGACAATGTCTATTGCCCGTGGATGCAAGACGCGCAATAAAAATACACACATAAAACAATATAAAAGTTAACATAATAAGACATGTATATGCCTTATTCTATTATGGATTTATTTACACGAATTTCTTATGAAGTTATGTGGCTGTTTAGTTATGTAGAGATCATGTCGACGCAACTTTACAACCAAACTATTGTACCCATTCAACAAAGTGAATTTTTTAAATCAATTAAGGAGTTGATAGGCGATGATGCAACCATCTGTTTTGTGAAAAACGGCGATATTATACACAAATCAAGTAAGACGGATACTTATTGGTTCAAAGACGATTACGATTTTCTTGTTGATACCTCCAAATACCATCAAGTATTGCATAGATGTTTACCCAACGATTTTGAGAACTACACCCTATCAAGTGTTGAATTTATCATGTCTGAGTTGTGTATCGGCAACGAAAAAATGCAAGTAAGATTCGTAAATAAACACGAGGGATATACCTATGCCATCGTTGACAATGTCATCAACGCGAATTTTTTAATGTATTTTATTAGAAAGCATTATAATGACAAATTTGCAGAGATTTTTAATATACCCATCACACAACTTGTTGAGGGATATAACTTAAAAATCATGGACAATAATGTAAACACGATATCGGTACGTGAAAATCAGGCGTTGTGTTATTTAAAGGACTCCTATGTCATTACAGAAATGATGCCTTTGGTTGCAGCACCGGAACGTGATCCCGACCCAGCCGACGATTGAACATTATTGTAAAACAATATAAAAATTATCAGCTATAGTTATACAAATGGTAACTCCCCAATCTATGTTGGCAACAAGAATGGATGAAGAGTATCATACCCTGTCAGATAAATGGTGCTTATGGGCTCATTTACCACATGACACGGACTGGGGGATTAATAGTTACAAGAATATCTACACCTTTAATAGCGTCGAAGAAACTATTGCTGTAATTGAAACCTTGCCTGACATTTTAGTTAAGAATTGTATGATGTTCTTAATGCGTGAAGGAATTAAACCCACTTGGGAAGACCCGCAAAATCGCAATGGTGGTTGTTTTTCATACAAGGTTTCAAATAAGCACGTCTATAATGTGTGGAAAGAATTGAGCTATGTTCTTGTGGGTGGTTCATTAAGTAGCAACGAATCTTTTGTTGCCAACGTAACGGGAATTACCATATCGCCAAAAAAAAACTTTTGTATTATAAAAATCTGGATGTGTAGTTGTGAGTATCAGAATCCAAAAATTATTACAAATGATATTGCGAATTTATCTAGCCAAGGTTCGCTTTTTAAGAAGCATGTTCCCGAATATTGAAATTATAAAATACAAAATATAAAATATAAAAATAACCCCCCACAACCCACATTGCAAAAATACGATTTTTTACTCCAAATCCTTTTTCAGAAAATGAAAAATGGACATTTATAAATGTCCATTTTTGAAAATCCTAAAATACTTTTGAGAATTCGATGTTTTGTGAGCATAATGAAAAATTAGCGTCTCACGACTAAAAAAATATTTTTAAATTTGTGATGCTAATTTTTTTATTTTTGGACGCGGAACCTTTAGGGATTTTTTCTGTACTATCATTATAATGGTAGAAATGATAGTAAATTTATCCCAGAAAATCCCCAAAATTTATGAGTGTGAAATATGTGATTATACAACATGCAATAAAAAGGATTTTAGTAAACATAATTCAACCCTTAAACATACAAAATTATGTAATGGTAGTAATGATAGCGTGCAAAATTCAAAAAATCCTCATAAAAACTGCAAGCAATATACATGTGTATGTGGGAATACATATAAATATGATAGCGGTTATTATAGACATAAAAAGAATTGCAATTACGAACCCGCGTTTACACACCAAAATAGCTCACAAATACCCCTACATGTTGACGACAACATGCAAACAAGTCTTATCCTTGAACTGGTCAAGCAAAACCAAGAATTCAAACAATTGCTGATAGAGCAAAACAAGACCATTATAGAGGTCGCAAAAAACAGCCAGATAAATAACAATACCATCAATAATAATAACAACAGCCACAGCAACAACAAGACATTCAATCTACAATTCTTCTTGAACGAGACCTGCAAAGATGCCATGAATATGAAGGATTTTATTCAATCGCTTGAATTGAGCTTGCCCGAGCTGGAAAAGATGGGTGAAATCGGTTTTGCCGAAGGCATGTCTCGTGTCTTTGTGAATCGCTTGAATAGCTTGGATATAACCAAGAGGCCTATTCATTGCAGCGACGTGAAGAGAGAAATAATCCATATCAAGGATGATAACAAGTGGGAACGCGACAATGCGAATCTGGATAGGCTCAGAAAGATCATCAAACAACTTACACATAAGAATATCTTGAAGGTGGATGATTGGAAAAAGGCGAATCCGGGTTGCACGGAATACAACAGCAGGAAAAACGATCAATACTTGAGAATAAATATGGAAGCTATTGGTCCAGTGGATGAAGATGAAGTGAAGAGAGACTTTGGCAAAATAATCCGTCGTGTAGCGGAGAGCACTGCCATCGACAAGAAGTATTTGTAAACGTGAACCGATTTATTTTGTTATATTATAATATATGACATCAATTCAAAACGTTATTGAGCAAATTTATAAGCAATTGAAAAATACAAAGGGGGGCAAAAATGCCGACTATATTCCCGAATTAAAAAAGGTTAATCCAAATTCATACGCGATTTCTGTGTATACGATTCACGGCGAGTCATATAATGTCGGCATGTATGACAAGGAGTTCGCACTTGAATCTGTAAGTAAAGCGTTCACCCTAGCTCTTGCACTACAATCGAAGGGGCTTACAAAAGTCAAGCAAATGATTGGATCGGAACAAACGTCTTCCGTCTTCAACTCCGTCGCAGCCATTGAAGAATCCGAAAATCATACATTAAATTCATTTCAAAATGGTGGAGCAATGGCGACAACCAGTATATCCTATGAAAAAAACAAGTCCAAATTTGAAAAGAAAATTTTTGATAATATGAGCAAATTTGCTGGCCGACATTTGACATATTCTCGGGCAATATACAAATCAGAATATAACAATAGCGACCACAATCGCGCAATTGCCTACTTGTTGAAATCATATAAGCGCTTTTATGGAGATGTGGAAGATACGCTGGACGTTTACACCAGACAATGTTCTGCGTTGGTGACGAGTCAAGATGTCGCGATTATGGCGGCTACATTGGCAAACGGCGGTATAAATCCCAAAACGGGCAAACGCGTTATTGATGCAAAATATATTCCGTATATTCTAACTCATATGATTTCCAATGGAATGTATGAGTATTCTGAAACATGGCTTCAAAACGTGGGTCTTCCCGCAAAGAGTGGAGTCGGAGGTATAATACTTATTGTTGTGCCGGGGGTCATGGGCATTGGCATTATTTCGCCTCCATTGGACGTGCATGGAAATAGCGTAAAGGGCATCAAGACCGCAGAGGCCTTGTCCAAAATGCTGAACTTGGGCATCTTCAACCGAAACCAGCCATGTAAGATGTAAAAACGCATTCCAATTTTGTGTATAATAATTTATTTTATTACGTAAATTATTATTCAATTACCACTTAGCATCACTTTGTATTACGAAGATTTTGTTATTTGCATAGATAATTTGCCGGTTACATCGAAAGAAACATCTGCAGATTGCCATAATGTAAAGGTTACTGAAGTTGTAGCCACATTCGTTATAATAGTATCTACTACTGCACCAGATATTCTATGCTGACGAGTACCACTACCACTATCAAATGTAGCAAGGGCTGCAGGATAGGTTGCATTACAAGCGACAAAACTAGTATTACCTGAATCTTGAACATCGGAAGAAGTTAAATAAGCGGAAGAGTAAGTTAAAGCACTATTATTTGTTCCATTCTCATTCAAAAACCAACTAATCGCATATCTTGTGTTAGATTGTAGTCCAGTTATGGTTATCGTTCTGGTTGTATCAACCGGATTAACCGCGTTTGTTAAAGTTAAAGTGGTAATAGTTTGAACTTGGAACTGCGTTGAAGATGGGCCCACAGGACCAGTAATACCGGTAATACCCGTAATACCCGTCGGACCTACACTACCAGTCGGACCCGTTATACCCGTCGGACCAGTTGCGCCAGTCGGACCAGTATGACCCGTCGGACCAGTTATACCAGTCGGACCAGTACGACCAGTTATACCAGTATAACCTGTATTACCGAGCAATGAATACACAGGGCCAGTCAACCCTCCACCACCTGGTATAATTTGTTGTGCAATCAAATCAGTAACACTTTGTTCCCCTGCCATACCTGTAGAACCAATCCTCCACCCACCAACTGCTCCACTAGTAGGGTCAACGGCACTCGCTACATTTACAAATGGAGTAGCCATTCCAGGACTTATATAAGCAACACCATCATTAGATGCGCCGATTGAAGCCGAATTACTTGATGAAGAAACTATTTTGATTGTTCCAGGACCTACGAACATCTCCGACCACGCTAAACCAGTAGCACCAAGAGAGTATTCGAGGTTCGCAGTAGGCACAAGGTTGCCACTGGCGAATATTTCGTCTTGTCCGACTGCATTTCTCTGCACCTGCAAGGTGTTCGCATAATACAACTTTGATGTATCAGTCGGATCGGTCAAGACAATGGAACCAGTGAATCCTTGCGCAACGAGTCCAGTTATTGCTGATCCAGCTGGACCCGTCGCGCCAGTCGCGCCAGTAGCACCATATCCGGTCGGGCCAGTTATACCAGTGAAACCAGTTACACCAGTCGGACCGACTTGTGTATACATAACTTGTTGTGCAGTTACTATAACGGACGGAATATTTGGTATACTAGGAGTAAGTGAATTATTAGCTATTAAACTTATTCCAGTATCAGGGGTACTACAGACGATTTCAAAATAATCTCCTGCGTTCAGTTTTAACATATAATTCCAAGAGGCGACCTGAAAACTATTTTGATTATCTAATGATACTTGTGTATTAGTGTCAGGAATGTTTTCCCCATTCTTACGAAACCATATGTATACATAATTAGTGCCTCCTCCGCCTGATGTGCTATCAGATATTTGTGCAGAAAATTGTATATTATATACACCCTCATATGCAAAAGTTATTTGTGAATTGGAAACTATAGATACCCCATTTGTATCAGGATCAGTATTATTTAAAGTCATAATTGTAGTTGTGCCAACAGGTTGATTAGCATTAGACCAAAACGAACCCCAGTAGCCTAAGGCTCCACCTGCTCCAACGGGTCCAGCTGGACCAGTCGCACCAGTGATACCCGTAGGACCAGTGATACCAGTGAAACCAGTTGGTCCGATATCACCGGTAGCACCCGTAGGACCAATGATACCAGTAATACCAGTGGATCCAGTCGCACCATTTGCAAGATAACCATATGCAATATTAGAGACACCTGTATTAACGTCCTCTAGATAGAACGATGCGCGTAGACTATTTGTTCCTGCTACCAAGTTATCAGTATATATTTGAGCTCCGTTTTGATACCAGTATACGCCAGTGTTTGACACAGAAATAGTAAATACATCATTTGGAGTAAGGCCACCAATTCTAGTTGATGTTAGAGTCGCGTTATTATAAACAGGATATATCCCAGGAGGTTGGATACTAAATCCATACACTTGTTGTCCACTACTATTTATTAATACACACGTTATTACAGAGACGGGTGCTTGAGGGATAGTGAATGTAAGGAAGACCGCGTTATAAGGATAATACTCTAAAACATAAGAATTGTGATCTGAATCACCGCTGGCATATCTATACACCGAATTAGATGTCAATTGCAATTCATTTGGATATGCCGTTGTTAATGTAAACAACGCGGGACCTGCAATACCAGTAGCACCCGTAGGACCAGTGATACCAGTGATACCCGTGAAACCAGTTGGGCCGATATCACCAGTAGAACCCGTAGGACCAGTTATACCAGTGATACCTGTGAAACCAGTTGGACCGGTAGCACCAGTTTCACCAGTAGGACCAGTTATACCAGTAATACCCGTGAAACCAGTTGGACCAGTAGGACCAATATCACCAGTTTCACCAGTTGGACCAGTAATACCAGTGATACCAGTAATACCAGTTGGACCTGTAGCACCAGTTTCACCCGTTGGACCAATTGGACCGGTTATACCAGTAATACCCGTGAAACCAGTTGGACCGGTAGGACCAATATCACCAGTTTCACCAGTTGGACCAGTGATACCAGTAATACCCGTGAAACCAGTTGGACCTGTAGCACCAGTTTCGCCAGTTGGACCAGTGATACCAGTGATACCAGTAATACCAGTTGGGCCTGTAGCACCAGTTTCACCAGTTGGACCAGTTATACCAGTAATACCCGTGAAACCAGTTGGGCCTGTAGTACCAGTTTCACCCGTAGGACCGGTTATACCAGTAATACCAGTTGGACCGGTAGCACCAGTTTCACCCGTAGGACCAGTAATACCAGTCCATCCAGTATCTCCGCGTCCAGTGGGTCCAGTAATACCAGTCGGACCAGTCGGACCAGTAGGACCAGTAGGACCAGTTATACCAGTTATACCAGTCGTACCAGTAGGACCAGTTGGACCAGTAATACCAGTTGGACCAGTAGCACCAGTTGGACCAGTTGGACCGGTTGGACCAGTAGGACCAGTAATACCCGTAGGACCAGTAATACCAGTAGCACCAGTTGGACCAGTAGGACCAGTAGGACCAGTCGTACCAGTAATACCAGTTATACCAGTAGGACCAGTCGGACCAGTAGGTCCAGTCGGACCAGTTCTACCAGTCGGACCAGTAATACCAGTAATACCAGTTTTACCAGTTGGACCAGTTGGGCCAGTATCACCAGTAGGGCCAGTAATACCCGTAGGTCCAGTCGGACCAGTTGTACCAGTCGTACCAGTTGTTCCTGTAAGACCAGTGGCACCAGTCGGACCAGTCGGACCAGTTGCACCAGTTGCACCAGTCGTACCAGTCGGACCAGTTGCACCCGTAGTACCAGTGGGTCCAGTTGTACCCGTCGCACCAGTTGAGCCCGTAGGACCAGTTGCACCTGTAGTACCAGTAGGGCCAGTAATACCAGTATGACCAGTGATACCAGTTGGGCCAGTAATACCAGTAGTACCCGTAGGACCAGTAATACCAGTATGACCAGTGATACCAGTTGGGCCAGTTGCTCCAGTTGTGCCCGTAGGCCCAGTCGCGCCCGTCGAACCAGTAGAACCAGTAGGTCCAGTCGCGCCCGTCGAACCAGTAGAACCAGTAGGTCCAGTCGCACCCGTCGAACCAGTAGAACCAGTAGGTCCAGTCGCGCCGGTTGCACCAGTAGGGCCAGTTGTACCAGTTTGACCAATCGCACCAGTTGGACCAGTTCGACCAGTAGCACCAGTAGGACCAGTAATACCGGTAATACCAGTAGCGCCAGTAGGACCAGTATCACCAGTAGGACCAGTAATACCAGTAGGACCAGTGGGGCCTGTTTGACCAATTGCACCCGTAGCACCCGTAGCACCAGTAATACCAGTTGCGCCAGTTGGACCAGTTATACCAGTAGTACCAGTAATACCAGTTGGACCAGTAATACCAGTTGTACCAGTAGGGCCAGTAATACCAGTAGTACCAGTAATACCCGTAGGACCAGTCGCACCAGTAGTACCAGTAGGACCTGTTGCGCCAGTAGTACCAGTTATACCCGTAGGACCAGTCGCGCCAGTTATACCAGTATGACCAGTAGGACCTGTCGCACCAGTAGTACCAGTCGTACCTGTAGGACCAGTCGCACCAGTAGTACCAGTGGGTCCAGTAGCGCCGGTCGCGCCAGTATTACCAGTCGGTCCAGTTGCACCTGTCGCACCAGTAGGACCAGTAGTACCAGTTGCACCGGTCGTACCAGTAGGTCCAGTTGCACCTGTCGCACCAGTAGTACCAGTAGGTCCAGTAGGACCAGTGATACCAGTTGTACCAGTTTGACCAATCGCACCAGTTGCACCAGTAGGGCCAGTATGTCCAGTTGCACCAGTAATACCAGCAGCGCCAGTTGGACCAGTAATACCAGTAGGACCAGTAATACCAGTTACACCAGTTGCACCAGTTGGACCAGTGTCTCCAGTTGGACCGGTAATACCAGTGGGGCCAGTAGGGCCAGTAAGACCAGTTTGACCAATTGCACCAGTCGGACCAGTTGTACCAGTCGTACCAGTAGGGCCAGTAATACCAGTTGTACCGGTAGTACCAGTAGGACCGGTAATACCAGTTGAACCAGTTGGGCCAGTGGGGCCAGTAATACCAGTTGTACCAGTAATACCAGTTGGGCCAGTAGTACCAGTCGGACCAGTAATACCAGTAATACCAGTTGTACCAGTTGGACCAGTATGACCGGTAGTACCAGTTGGACCAGTAGGACCAGTTATACCAGTAGTACCAGTGATACCAGTAATACCAGTAGGTCCAGTAGTACCAGTTATACCAGTCGGTCCAGTAGTACCGGTAGTACCAGTTGTACCAGTTGGACCAGTGGGACCAGTAGGACCAGTAGTACCAGTAGTACCAGTAGTACCAGTAGGACCAGTTGCGCCAGTTGCACCAGTCGAGCCAGTGGGGCCAGTTGTACCGGTTATGCCGGTTGTACCAGTAGGTCCAGTAGCACCAGTAATACCGGTGGGTCCAGTCGTACCAGTCGTACCAGTTGCGCCAAATCCAGTGGGTCCAGTAGCACCAGTAGTACCAGTAGGACCTGTTCTACCAGTTGCACCCGTTGCACCTGTTATACCAGTTCTACCAGTCATACCAGTTTGGCCAGTAGGACCAGTATCCCCAGTAGGACCAGTAATGCCAGTTGGACCAGTAGGTCCAGTAGTACCAGTTCTACCAGTCGGGCCAGTTGCTCCAGTTGTACCTGTTGCGCCAGTTGCGCCAGTAGGACCAGTAGGACCAGTAGCGCCAGTAGCGCCAGTAGCGCCAGTAGGACCAGTCGGACCAGTCGCGCCAGTATGACCAGTAGGACCAGTTGCTCCAGTTGTACCGGTTGCGCCAGTTGAACCATATCCAGTAGGACCAGTTTGACCAGTCGGACCAGTCGCTCCAGTTGTACCGGTAGCACCAGTAGGACCAGTAGGACCAGTCGCACCAGTAGGTCCAGTCGTACCAGTCATACCAGTCATACCAGTAGGTCCAGTAGGACCAGTGGGGCCAGTAGGACCAGTTGCACCAGTAGGTCCAGTCATACCAGTTGCGCCAGTAGGTCCAGTAGCGCCAGTGGGACCAGTTGCACCAGTAGGTCCAGTAGTACCAGTTTCACCAGTAGGGCCAGTTGCACCAGTAGTGCCAGTGGGACCCGTAGGTCCAGTCGGGCCAGTTGCACCAGTTTCGCCAGTAGGTCCAGTAGTACCAGTTGGGCCAGTAGGTCCAGTTGTACCGGTTTCACCAGTAGGACCAGTAGGACCAGTAGAACCATATCCAGTCGGACCAGTAATACCAGTGGGTCCGGTCGCACCAGTCGGGCCAGTAGGTCCAGTCTCACCAGTCGGGCCAGTAGGTCCAGTAGCACCAGTTTCACCAGTGGGACCAGTCGCACCCGTAGGACCAGTAGCACCCGTAGGGCCAGTAGCACCCGTAGGACCTGTAGGACCAGTATGACCAATATCACCAGTTTGACCAGTTGTACCCGTAGGACCAGTTGTACCAGTAGGGCCAGTAGTACCAGTATGACCAATATCACCAGTTTGACCAGTAGGTCCAGTCGGGCCAGTTATACCAGTCGGACCAGTCGGACCAGTAAAGCCAGTTGGACCAGTTTCGCCCTTTGGACCAGTGGGACCAATATCACCAGTATGACCAGTAGGTCCAGTTTCACCAGTTGGACCAGTCGCACCAGTATTGGCGGCACGACCTGCAGGGCCTGTATAACCAATAGGACCAATATCACCAGTTTCGCCCTTGGTACCGGTCGGACCCGTAGGACCAATATCACCAGTCATGCCGGTTGGGCCCGTTGCACCAGTAGGACCAGTCGGTCCCGTCGGGCCAGTTGTACCAGTAGGTCCAGTGGGTCCAGTCGGACCAGTCGGACCAGTAGCACCAGTTTCACCGGTCGGGCCAGTCGTGCCAGTGGGGCCAGTAGCACCAGTTTCGCCAGTAGGGCCGGTTATACCAGTAGGACCAGTAGCACCAGTTTCGCCAGTAGGACCGGTTATACCAGTAGGACCAGTAGCACCAGTTTCACCAGTTGGACCAGTAGGACCGGTGGGTCCAGTAGCACCAGTTTCACCAGTAGGACCAGTTATACCAGTTGGACCAGTTATACCAGTTGGACCAGTAGCACCAGTTTCGCCAGTAGGACCAATATCACCAGTTTCGCCAGTAGGACCAGTTATACCAGTTGGACCAGTTATACCAGTTGGACCAGTTATACCAGTCGGACCAGTTGGGCCAGTAAAGCCAGTTGGACCAGTTTCGCCCTTTGGACCAGTGGGACCAGTATAACCAATATCACCAGTAGGACCAGTAAGACCAGTTGGACCAGGAGCACCAGTATTGGCTGCTTGACCTGCAGGGCCTGTATAACCAGTCGGACCAATATCACCAGTTTCTCCCTTTGTACCAGTGGGACCAGTTGGACCAATATCACCGGTCATACCAGTAGGACCAGTTGGACCAGTATCACCAGTACGACCAGTGGGACCAATATCACCAGTATGACCAGTAATACCAGTTGGACCAGTAGCACCGGTGGGGCCAGTATCACCAGTACGACCAGTCGCACCAGTTTCACCAGTAGGACCGGTAATACCAGTAGCACCAGTAGGACCAGTATCACCAGTACGACCAGTTGCACCGGTTTCACCAGTGGGACCAATATCACCAGTCATACCAGTTGGACCAGTTGGACCGGTATCACCAGTACGACCAGTGGGACCAATATCACCAGTATGACCAGTAATACCAGTGTAACCAGTCGGTCCAGTTTCACCCTTTGGACCAGTAGGACCAATATCACCAGTCATACCGGTGGCACCAGTGCGGCCGGTTGGCCCGTCTAACATATACCCTATGCTATAAAAATGATCTCGGGATAAATTATCCACAGCACCTTTAGACATAAATTCCAATCCAATTAATACACCTTCTTGAAGTCCAGAACCATTTGGAACATTCGATAAAACTCTATAAAAGGCATAATCATTCAAAGCATCCCGGCTACTGATTTTAATTATGTTATCCGAATCGATCCTGTCTAACCAATTTTGTAAATCAGACCCATAAGCATCAATATAATTTATTTTGATTTGAGTTAAACTGCTATATGCGGTATCTGTAAAATCAGCGCTATCACCCGTTTTAAACTTGGTATAATCTGGATTCACATTAAATGGATTCTCATAAATCCAAACAGAAGAATTGCCATCTAAACCCGGAATACCAGCAGGACCAGTAGGACCAGTTAAACTGCTACCAGTCGGACCAGTCGGACCAGTCCAACCAGTTGCACCAGTAGGACCAGTGAGACCAGTATAACCAACAGGACCAGTAATACCAGTTGGACCAGTTGGGCCAGTTGGACCAGTATTTCCCATCGGACCAATTGGAATCAAGGTGGTACGTATAAAAGACGGATTACAGCTTTCAAAATACAAAGATATAGACGGCCTTGTTGGTACATTTGTAAATGCCTTTAACCCTAGCAATATTTGTGTTTTACAATCACATAAAATTACAGGCTTATCAATATACAATGAAATAATTACTTCAGTAGAATTTACTTGAGATGCATTTTGAATTGCTTTTAATTCAGAAACTGCAAATGGATTTGGTGAAAATGTTCCCGATTCTTCTTGGGCATATAATGTCCATTGCAGTTTGATTAAATCTTGAAACGCGCATCTAACCCAAATATGCATATCCCACTTTCCAGGCGGAATAATCGTAGATGATAACAAATTGTCCACTATAGCAAACTGAATCTCATAACCACTATAATAATCGCCATTTAAAGTAATTTGTGGTACACTTGTTCCTTGAATATCATTTGTTACTCTAGTCGATTTAATAGTGGGGCTACATGTCTCATATAACGTGGAATCAATATTATAAAAATTGACATTGTTGATAGTAACTATCTCATCAATGTTCATAAATAGCACTATTCCACCAGATGAACCTATACTTCCTTCGGACCCAGTTGCGCCAGTAGGCCCTTGCGCGCCTGTGCTTCCTACATTTCCCTTCGGCCCTTGTTGTCCAGGAGGACCAGGAGGACCAGGAGGACCCTGTCTTCCTGGTGGACCCGGCTGGCCTGTGGGGCCAGGGATCACACATGGCGGAGCTGGAGGGCACGATCTATTATTTGCTTGACACGTTCTAATAGACTCCAAATAATTTTGGTACCCCCTATTACCACTCATTATAATATACGTAAATATATTTATAAAAACTATTTGACATAATTAACAATACCAAATGATAATAAATATATATACATTGAAATTTAATAATTATCAACTATAGAATTATCATGGCTACATGTGTAAAATAAAAATTTCCATCTATCCATGTTATAGATTAGCTTCCACACATTTATCTCCCACATTAGACTCTTCTTTTCATTAATAATCTTCAAACTGGTCTCTTTTGTTAAATCTGCAAATTCTAACAAGGATTTTATATTTCCACCAAATATACTACCAGCAAAACACCAACAGATATCCTTATACAAGTCAATGTCATAATTATAATCTGGATTCCAAATAGTGCCGATTCGGACATGAATCGGATATTCTAAATATCGTAAACGTAAGATCTTTTTAGCAAACTCTGCTTCACTAATATCCATCATATGTTTAATTCCAAGGTCCAACCAAATAAATTGGCTGGCATTGTAGTTATTTATTTGAATGGCCTTTCGCACAAATTCGGTCTTGTAGCACATGGTGAACATGTATTCAATCGTATCTTTTGCAGGGTTTTTAGTGTTGAGCTTAAAATTGTCCAACTTATCTTTATAATCGTACAAGTAATTCGCCTCTTTAACAAAAGGGATTATGGTTGTATATTCATTTGTAAATTCGGTAAAATGGTGCAAGACCGATTTATCTACAAAGATTACTTTGTTCATTGGAACCTTTAACAATTGTCTTGCCAAGATGAGATATTTCTCATATGATCTGTCTGCACGATAATTAATATTCGCCATAAAAGCAGATACTATAGTTGCGCCTGGACCAGCATCTGATGCGTTATTATCACTCATATACACAAAAGTAAATATGTTTTATTCCAATATCTAACACAATAAATTATATTTCATCCGATTTATTGTGTTATATTTTCAAAGTTTTTCTAAACTAGGCCATATTCATTATTTTCGGCGCATAGTTGCATTTCGTCGCCCCTTTTTATTTTGTCGTCGTCGTGTACGTTTATTTTTTGATTTAGATGCTGGCGATGATGGCGACGATGTTTTAGAGAGAAATTTATCATATACAAGTGTTTTATATTTCTTGTAATAGGCATCCATCTTTCTCTCATCGATCATCTTGTTTAGTTTAGTAATTTCGCGAAACATGGGTAGATTTTTGTTCGGTTTTATTTGCGTGCCAACATCTTTAAAGGTAAGCGATGGTGTTTTATGAATGATAGTATCCGACGGAATATCGTAGTACTCGGTATATGTTTTATCAAAAGAACCATATTTCATATTGGATTTGTCCAGATCCAACAAGGCGACCAGTTTATTTAGATTGGCTTCGCTGGTGCAATCTATCTCCATATAAATTGGGAGACCTGGAACAATGTCAAAAGTAATTTCGTGGGCCAAGGGGTGAGACCACTTCTCTCTCATTGTTTCCTGATAAGACTTCTCTTCAATGCCGATGGCTCTTAAAAACTCACAACCTTTTTCAAAAGATTCGTTAATGGTAACCTCGCGCTCCTCTGGGAATTTCTTATCATTGAAGATTTTTGTTGTCATAGTAATTTTTTTGCCTTCGTCGCGAATACGCACAAACCCAGGCTTATCTCCTTTTTCTTCACATCTTTTAAAAATCAGCCGATAAAATTTAAGAGGATCGTGTATTTTTTTGGCGCCGTTCTCTCTTAGTTTGTTTTTTATGTTTGTGATATCAATGTTTAAAAATTTCGCCTCAAATTCTTTGGGCATTTTATGGTTGCTATATATAGTTGATTTTATAATTTTGAAGAAAATAAAATTGTAGCAAAGTGGAACCTTTTTGTTCGCGCAAAATATACAATATCTTGTTAATCAGCTTAAATAAAATAATAATATTTAGAATATGATGCAAAATGCAATTTGCCTGTTAACGATTACACCAAGTATAATATGGATTGATTTTTTATCAAAAATTAAAAATTATGACGTGTATATTATGCTGGATAATATCAATTTTGATACAAAAATATATCAACAAAAATATCCGAATCTAAAATTTATTCAAATTAAAAATGAGGATTGTGTCGCAAGCGGATACATCCATTCAAGTTATATGCAAAATTCCTCACTTGTATTTAATGAAATTATTGCATGGGATAGAGG
>Ga0114982_1000314_pt1 | contig 26081 bp, 47 predicted proteins | sample Shrwel_input2_FT_FD_87183 | JGI IMG/M metagenome (GOLD analysis project Ga0114982, IMG submission 87183) | Subsurface microbial communities from deep shales in Ohio, USA - Utica-3 well 1 S input2 FT | ecosystem: Environmental > Aquatic > Deep subsurface > Shale gas/oil reservoir > Produced... | reverse complement strand
GTCTTTTGTTATTTTCATACGATGATAGTTTTCTGTGAATCCTCCGTGATTACTTATTGTTGTTGTATATGTTCTCATAACTCTGCATCAAAATGACATTGACCGAACTCTACTATGCAGTCCCGGATCTGTATGCCTAACTTTAAATCTGCATACTCTCTAAGTATATCCTTAGTTATACCAATGGCTTCTAAGTCCTTATCTTGGTATGACATTTTACTCTCAAAGAAGTCATCAATGATTTTCTTTTTGTCGCCTAAGGTAGTAATAATTCTATCAATTTCCTCGTTGACTTCTTCTAAATGTTCATCATCGAAATAGTACTCAATGTACTGTGGCTCACGCTCTTCGCCACCAAATCTACCCGCTGCATCACTTGCCTGCAGTCCAAACCAAAACTTACCTTCTATGTCTCCTGAATAATAGCGCCCCATAACTAATTGATTTTCAGATTGTTAAACTTTTTTAATATATTCCCGATTGTTCTATGACTAACGTCATATTGTTTTGCAATTTTTCTCATTGATATTCCTTTTTTAATTAAATCATTCCACTCCTTGTAGAATTTGTTATTTCCTTTATCTTTTATGTCTTTATATGGTTTATGCAAACCAATGTCGTATGCATGTTTTGAATTTTCACTCCTTGTACACCACTCTAAATTTTCCACACGATTATCATGCTTTATTCCGTTGATGTGGTTTACAATTTCTTTATCAAATGGTTTTATTATGTATGCTTTAGCTACAAGTCTATGAACAAAATAATCTTTGTTATTTATTCTAACTTTAACATAACCTCCGTGTCCCGTTTTTGATAATTTTAATTCAGTAAGTTTATTAAACTTTCTTTTACTAAATACTTTGCCATCTTGAGTAACAAAATAATCTTTTTCTATTTCTACCATAACTTTATATTTTTTACAAAGATACATTTTAATATGGTATTTACTAATATCTTCCCATAATTTCTAATTGTTTAGTAGTTACATATTTGAACACCCACCGGTATATTGCCATCTCTTTGGATCTGTACTATCTCACCTGTGCAGTTGTTTTTTATTTTAATAACTGAGAATACACTAACACCACCTTGCCCATTTACTATGTTGAAGGAACTTGATTGAGTTACCAACCCACAATTACAATCTGTTGGAGGGTTTTCTGTAGGAGTGTTGCTGTCTGTTGAACAACTTAGTGACGACATCGCCACTGCTAAAATTAAAATTGATTTTTTCATTATTATATAAAATTAAAGTTTATTATTTCGCTAATACTATTTATTGATTTGAATACTTTTGAAGCCTTGAACTTATCAAGTGCTTCACTGATATTGTCTGCCTCGACAACATCCTCAAGGTCTGTCGCAACATCGTTACGCTCAACCCAATAACATACTAAATACTTCTTCATTTTATTTACGATTAAAGGTTACTGACTCAATGTTTGGATAGTCTCCAATCCAATTCTGCTCACGTATCTTAAAGGAATAGTTGTACGTATCCTTTATGTACGAAGCTCTGTGCTTGAAGCTACTCTCTCTTACGATTGGTAACTTGATAAGCTTCATCTTTAAGTATTGGTCGAACAAAGTTTGCTTGACAATACTGCAATTAGCCAATGGCTTATTGTTGATTCTCCAATAGCCATCTCTTAGGCTGATACTTAAAGAATCCCCGAACATCGGGGACTCTTCTATGTTTAATAATGTGTTCATCATAGTTATGATATATCGTCGGTTAATATTTTATACAATCCCGTTATGTCTTGAACATTGTGCAGCACCATGTAGTACTCAATGTCTTCCCATGTTGCTTCTACATCGGGATCAAGTCCGTAGATGTCGCAGATGTACTCATACATTGTCCACTCGTCATCAGCACTTACGTAGTCCACGCCACCATATCCCCACTCTAAATCCCAATCGTCTAAGGTGTCGCAGACTGTGTCTTTTTTTGACTTTGACACTTTTGTGTTGCCGTAGTATGAATAGTCATTGTACTGCTTGTACGAATCGTTTGAGTACCAATTGCCATCAACCCATTTGCCCAATTCTTCGTTGATGATAGTATGCTTATCGTCAGCAGCTAAGAACACTAACTTACTATACCCGATGTACTCTGATATGAAGTACTTACTCATGTCACACGTAGTGAAGTCATGCTTGAATTTCTTGAGCATATCGTTGAACTCATAGGTATCGGAGAACTCCTTGTTACCCAATCCCTTGATGACACCATTGTGTACAAACCCTAAGTTGTCATTGACTAAGAATGGGTGAAGGTTATGCTCACCCTTGTAACCACTAGTGGCTATACGGAAGTGAAGCACTATACTGCCGACATCTTTGTCATCTCGTAACTCATTGTACTTGTCAATGTACTCATCGTATACGTACGTTTTGAATACGTGAAGTTTGCCATTGTTAGTCCACAATAGTCCCGAACCCATCTCGTTATTGTCCCATGAGTTCTTGATGTGGGACTTTGGTAATCTACCTGCTTTCTTTGTGTTTAAAATTGCTATGCACATGATTTTTAATTTTTAATTGTTATTTAATATCTAATCCTTCGAATTGTTGTGTGTAGTTTATGAACCTATGCTTCAAGTCTTGAAGCTTATCCTCATTATACACTTGCTTGAGTAACTTGGTGAACTTGGTATCTACATTGTAGTACGCTTTGATAACGTCATCAGTAGGGTTCTGTATAGCCATCATAAGTAACTTACTTCTCCACTTCAATGTGTTGACACTCGGTACTGCACTGATGATACGAAACTCAACCCTATCGTGATGTATCTTGATAGCTTGGTACTTCTCATTATCTTTCTGCAAGTCATCGTTCTTCTTACCTTTGCAGTAGTTCTTATCTACTCTGCCGTAGTACAAGGCATAGAACAATGGAGTATAACCCTTGATCTTCTCGAACAACTGATCGCCCGACAGTCCATCTTCTGACAAATGGATATGCCCACCACATGACTTGGTATGTCTCGCATTGATATGCTTGACTAACTCATCATTGCTCTCGATATGCTCGAATATCTTATTGATATTGAACTCAAAGGTAGGACTGATTAGCTCATAACCTGAGTCATCACATAAGCTACCATCTTTCTCCTTACGCCATTGGTAGTTGGTATAAGACTCAAAGCTATCAATGTCTACTGAGTTACGTACATCCTCATCTTCTTTCTCTATCTCAAAGCCAATCTTGTATTTTGGTCTATTGCTAAAGTACAAAGTTCGATAGCTACCATTATGGTATCCACGAACATACTCCTCGGTATCATCAGGATAAGAGTGGTAACCTCTGTCCTCATGGTAGTATACATTGTCTCGATAAGCCCATTCGTCTGTGTCCTCTACATACACAATGTCGTGTCTGTCTCTAGCACAGTCATCGTAGTACTCACCATCGAAGTATGCGAACTCATCATTGTTGTCAACATAACTCTGACTATACCAACCCTCGTTTCTACCCTCGTACACACGCACCATTTGATCTGTATGGTAGTACTCTTCATTACCCTCGCACCAAAATGCATCGTCTCGATAAAGCACATCGCCATCGTGTGTAGTTACATAGTCATCACACGAATAGTAATAACTCCCATGTTGGAAGTACATTTCGTTTAGCATCTCATCAATGGTTACATACTCTTCATTGATTGAGTTTATTGCTCTCTTTACTTGATGTTTACTGCCATCGAATAACTCGAATAGCTTTTTTACTTCTGAATAGTTCATGATATTAATTCTTTAAGGTTTTCTAATGCAATTTTATACCCATAGTTCATAGACATCTGCATTAGTATGATGTCCATTGAACCTTTGTTTGCCTTGGCAAAATTTTCTAAATGCTCTCTCGTATCCGGAGTAGCAACAATACCTCTGTCGAGTGATTTCAATTCTTTCTCGATGTAATCTTTTAATTCGTTCATGATTTTAATTGGTTTTAAATTGTTTATTCTCTATAATCGTCGTATATTTCTATCCAACCATCTACACCTTCGTATCCTTTGTGCGTTCCGAATACTATTCTGCCATCGTTCTCTTTAGTAATGGCATACAGTTCTTCAAGTGTGTTGACTTCTATAAGTTCAATGGTATCTTTCTTAATTCTATGGCATATACTAAAGGCATCAATGTAGCCACTTATTATTTCTTTATTGGGTTCAATCCATTCTAATTCCTTAAAATGTCTTTTTTCTTCGTCTTCGCACCACAAGTAGTCATTGGTTTGCTCGTATGTAAATTCCTCTGAATACGAATTCTTAATCGGTCTGTCTATTATAAATTTCATGATATTAATTGTTTAATTATGTTTATGTCTATTGTTCCGTATTTCTTATGCACTTTCTCAAGTGCTTTTAGTGCCTTTGTCCACTCGTCTTTTGATGTGGGATTGTTGTACTCTCTGAGCCACTTTTGAATGTCTGTTATCTCTGTTCTCATAGTGTTGAGTCTTTTGTGCCGTAGTATAGGCAGATTAATAAATTGATTACCGATGGTATAAAGAACCATGCGAAATTCGGGAACGCTTCTACACTCCCGGGCAATGTGCCTACAAAAAATAGGCTACCAAATACTGTTAATGAAGATATGAACCATATCTCCCACACTTTTTGTCTCATGATTTAAAAATTATTCTGTCTGCCGTACGCAAACTAATTAAACGCTTCGCTTGTTGGTACTCCACCTGTTCACTTTGCATTATGTCTCTAATGCATTCAGTGTAAACTTTTACTCTTCGCTCAATGCTGTCTATGACTGACTGAACATTTACTTTGTTTTTAATTCTTGGTCTCATCTATTCTTTTCTTAAGAGTTTCTACTTCTTTTGATAATGCGTCAATGATTTCTTGTTGAACCTGCAGAACTTTAACTACCATTTCAACTGTCTTTACTAAATTGTCCATTTGATTAAATTTCGGTTATTAATTTGTTTGTATATTCCAATTCACTTTCTAATTCTCTTAAGTCTTTAACTCTATACACTTCGCCATACAAATGAGCAAAGCCTTTATTCTCAATTTGTGGCTTCACTGCATTAATACGGTATTCCAATTCTTTTACATCGCTTTTCAAATCGTTTATGATTTTGCGTTTGGTATCTCTATATGGATACAGTTGTTTAAATGTTAAATAGTCCATTTGATTTTAATTTAAGTTTAGAACGTATTGCAGAATCGAACTGCACTATGTTGGATAGTATATTGTTACTCCACCAAATACGTTATATATTCCACCTTGTTTTTATGGGATTTCGCCACAAGCATACAAGGAACTCATTCATTTAGTTATATATAAAAAAGCCACAACTATATTGTTATGGCTTGGTTTGTCAGTCTATTGCCTATATAAAATAGGCGTACATTTTTTACTATCTTTCGCTTTCATATAACTATTCAATTACCTATAAATTTTGCGTCCAAACATCGATAGTCGTTTGGATATAGGAATGCTTCGCCTTAATTGAATAGTTGAGTGCCTTCGGTTTTACCGCGGGTCTACACTCTCACCTAAAAAGTTAACTTAGTGGATATGTTTATACCACTACTTTTTTAAGGTAGTGAATAAAAAGTTTTGTCAGTATTTCAAATAACAGTCACTAAATGCACTCTAGGAGCTACATTTAATACTATTTATAAAAGTTTACGTTTCTACATTTGCACTCTAGGAGCTACAATTTAAGATACTTTTATAAATTTTGTGTTAATCTAGTGTAACACAATAAAACCACTTTTGTAGAGTGCAAAAATTCGATTTTTACCTTTGTCTATTCTCAACAAAGTAGGCACTCTGAAAATGTAAGATAATTACTACTTATTTAATATAACTTTTACTGCTTGTAGTACTGCATATTGATTAGGTAAATTTGTTTTGTAGTGTAGTTTAACGTTATCGCATAACAATTTATATGTATTACTATCTTTTTTTGCCTTAACTAAAAAATCAATAATACTTTTATCTTCCTTATTCTCTAAACTATTTTTGTCTAGTGTTAAGATATTTGAAATAATACCTCCGATTGTTTTGTTTTGCTCTTTTTTTGCATTGTTTACGTTTCTTACATTTTGAATTGTTACTTTTGTTTCCATGATTTTAATATTTAATTTGTTGATTTTCAATGAATTAAAGTTGAAATGGCGTTATCAATTCCTTAACTCGAGTACAAATATAGAATAAATATCGGATAAAAAAAATATTTATGTAACTTTTTTTTGATTTTGCCTAAAATTATATATAAATGCCTTTGTTTATAAGGGTTTTTTAAATGTTCATATTATACTATATTATAGGATAAAAATATAAGATAGGGACAAAGCAAAGTATTAAACTCTGCAAAGCCTTATAAATAGTACAAAGTTTAAACGGGACAAGTCTCGAGCATTACAGGAACCGAACAAAGTTTTGATTAATATATAAGTAATGGAAACGGAACCAATGGAACCGGAACCAATGGAACCGGTGAACCGGAACCGGCAAAGGTGAACCAATAGAAACGGAACCGGAACCAATGGAACCATGCAACCAATACCAAAACGCCAAAAAATCGGGAAAGCGTTTTCGGAAACGATAGCCCCCCATGCGAAATAAAATCGACTTTCTGATTTGGGTTCTTATCGCAAAATGTAGGTACTACCCAAACTCTGCTATTATCTAAATCACTATATTTGTCTAACTTTAAAATTTCGCAAGATGAAACAGAGATTAGATTTATCGAACAGTATTTACCAACAGAGACCAAATGGTTCTTTGAGTGGTTTAACTGTGAATGATGGTATGTTGATTAACAACAGACCTGATGGACAGTCGGGAATTGTACAGGCTGCTCAAGCAAGAAAAGCCATGAAACAGGCGGAGAAAATTTCGATTATAGCAAGAGGAAATGCTATGGGAGAAATGCTGTCTGAGATGGGAGAATGTTCTGAGTGTGATTAATCAAGACCAACAAAAAAATGAGAGGGACCTAAAAGTCCTTCTTTTTTTTTATAATTGACATTTCCGGTTATATTTTACGACGTTTTTGCGACGACTCAATTTTTCTAACTATTTGATTATTAACTATTTATTCTTTAAATGTCGAAAATGTCGAAAAAAAGAAGGAAATATAGTGGGGAAAAAACTAAAGGAGGTATATTTATATATATATATATAGGGAGACCTAAAATTGACATCCGACATAAACTCGCAAAGCGAGATTATCATCGAGACAATTCGCACTTCTCAATTCGCGATTTGTATTGTATATGAAAAAAATATATATTTGCATTGTAATTTTAAATCAAATCAAATGTTAGACAATCAAGGTTACTCTCCTAAAGATTTATGTTTTGGAGAAGAGGGAAGAAAGAAATTAGTTAGTGGCGTTGTAAAAATGTCGAAAGCTGTAAAGAGTACATTAGGTCCAAATGGTAATACTGTACTTATTGAATCTCCTGAACATACTCATGGCATCACGGTTACTAAAGATGGTGTCACTGTTGCAAAATCAATTTACTTACTTGACCCTTCGGAGAACCTTGCGGTTCGTATGATGAAGGAGGCTGCTGATAAGACTGCTACTTCTGCGGGAGATGGTACTACAACTGCTATTGTACTTACTGAAGGATTGGTATTGGGAGGACTTGAGCATATCAAGCCACACCATAACAGAACGGAGGTGCTTCGCAACATGGTGGAGATAAGCGACAAGATTGTGGAGAATCTAAAGAAGAAGAGTAAGAAGGTTACTAACAGTATGCTTATTGATGTAGCTTCAATCTCTGCGAACAATGACAAAGAGATTGGGAGGATAATTGCTGAGGTTTATAAAGATGTTGGCAAGACAGGGATTGTAACGGTGGAGAAAAGCCAAAATGATGAGACGTATGCAGAGACCACTATGGGATTGAAGTTTGACAGAGGGTATTTGAGTCCGATGTTCATCAATGATCAGAAGAAAGACGAGTGTGTGTTTGAGGACGTTATGGTATTGGTAGCTGATATGGAGGTATCGAACATATTGCAGATAGAGAGCATATTGAAACCAATTATTAGCGAAGGAAAGAAGCTGTTGATTATAGCTCCTTGTGCTGCTCCTGTGATAAACACGTTGGCGGCTAACGTTATGAAGGGGAATGTGAAGATATGTGCGGTTGCACCGCCTAGTTTCGGATACAAGCAACACGAATTGATGCATGATATAGCTGTAAGCTTGGGTGCTACCTACTTCAGTGAGAAAACAGGGGACGATTTGAGCATTATTAACTTCGGTGACTTGGGTCATGCTTCAAAAATCATCGTTAGTAACGACAAAACCATAATCATAAAGTCAAATACAAGGTCAAAACAGGACTTAATTGACGAAAGGGTAGTACAACTACGTGATAACTACAAAAGTGCCACTAAAAAGGCTGATAAGGACTTCTTATTGGAGCGTATAGCGTCACTAACAGGTGGAGTAGGTGTTATATTTGTTGGTGGACAGACCGACTTGGAGCAAAAAGAACTATATGACAGGGTTGATGACGCTGTTTGCGCAGTAAGATCAGCACTAGAGGAGGGTATATTACCCGGTGCAGGGAAAGCGTTGCTTGAGGAGAGTGCATCTTTACAGATTGATGAGGATAAAAGTCCTGAGCACAATACGGCTGTTGTAATTATCAGAGATGCATTGATGGCTCCGTTCCAACAAATCTTGGCAAACGCGGGATTGAAGCCATCAGACGTGTATCCTGTTGGCATAGAGCTAGGTCATGGGTATAATCTGAAAACAAAAGAGTACGGTGACTTGATTAAGATGGGTGTTATTGACCCACTCAAAGTAACACGTTCAGCATTACAAAAAGCTGTGAGTGTAGCCACCACAATCTTGAGTACCAATGCAATTATAACAATGGCTCGTTCATACGAGCAAATATAAACGCTATGCAACCAATAGGGAAATTTATAGTTATCAAAATAGTTGAAGAGGAATTGAAAACACAATCGGGTATGATACTATCTGCCGAAGATGTAAACCAATTTCGTTACAAACGCGCGCTTGTTATGGCATCAGGGACTGATGTATTGAACATAAAGAAAGATGACGAGATATACTATGACAAAAGCCATAGTTTCACAATGCTAATCAACGGAGAGCAGTGTACGATTATTCGGGAGTCTGATGTCGTTGTTGTTTTATAGCTTCGTTCATCTTGATAATCATATCACGATAGACTTTATCGGTATAGGATACATTCTTCAGGAACATCTTATTAAATGAATTACTAGTGGGGATTTCTTCCCCACTCATTTTTCTATACATAGACTGAATTACTCTTCGCGCCTTGATTGAAAGTTGGTATAGAGCCTTATTATTCTTCAGCCTTGGTCTAAACACTTCGATCCATCCTCTTGCTCTTAGGCTCTCAAATCTATTCACGTCCCAATTCAGTATGGTATCATACTCTGCAAACTTTGCTTTATCGAAATATTTTTCAGAGTATAAGAAAAACATCATGTCAAGGTCTGACTGAGTTAGTTCGTATCTTACTTTTGCGAATTGGCGAATTACTCTCCAATATTTCATATAATCTTCTTGATTTGATTTCATTTGATTTTTTTTTATATATTTGCTACAAAGTTATTAATTAAAAATAATAATCATGCAAGAAAAGCCAAAAAGACCTGATACTCCGTTAGCGCCAACTCCTGAGCCTAAAGTTACTTATAAGAATTTAGGATTAGCAAGAACTGCTACGAATAGTGCAGAGGGAAGAGACACAAAGACTCCTGCTACAGCTAGAGACAGTGCTGATTACAGATCAGGATTTAAGAGTGGTTTAAAGGGAAAGAAAGTTTCAGATTTACGTAAAAAATATGAAGGCACAAACGAATACGTTGAAAAAGGTAGATGGGAAGGCCAAAACGCTATTAAAAAAAAAATAATATGAAAACAAACAGACCCGACACTCCGTTAGCTGCTACACCTGAGGCTGAATTTTCTTTAACACCAAGATATGATAAAGCAAAAAAGACTCAAGATACTAATGAGATGGTAGGTAAAACTCCATCGGGATTAGATGTAAGAAATGGTAGAGCTACAGCTAAGCCATACGAGAAAAAATTTATTCCTGCTAATGACAAAAGAAGTAACTCTGTTATTGTAGATAGTAAAAATAAGATTATAAAAACATCTACTACAGGGTCTCAAGGAAGCAGAGAAAATTTAAGAAGAGAGTTTGTAAAAGATAGTACTGATACAATGCAACGTAGAAACAAAAATGCAAACTATTACAACGTAACATCAGGAAGCAAAAAAGAATTAAGTGATTCTGATAAAAAAGGTTTAGTATCACAAAAAAAGGGTAGATTAGCATAAAACTAAATAATATGAAATCAAGTATAAACAGACCTGACACTCCATTAGCGGCTACACCTGAACCAATGCCTGTTAGCTCAGGATTGCAACCTAGTAATGAATTGGGATCAATGCCTATGAATAAATTTCAAGCTACTGCTGATGCAGCTATAAAACAAGTAGCTGAGATGGGTGCTGCTAAGATAGCAAAACAACAACCTCAACAACAACCTCAACAACAATAGTCATGCAAGAAAAACCAAAAACAAAAAGACCGGATACGCCATTAGCAGATAGCCCGACTCCGAATTATAGCAATATGAAGACAACCACAAGAGGTTTCTTCAAAGATAAACCATATACTCCAACAGCTACAGATAGTTCATACTACAAACAAGGTTTTGAGAGAGCAGTAGAAGGAAAGTCTATTTTGCCGGCTTACGATATGAAAACCAAACAAGGGATGCGTGGATATGAAGAAGCTACTAAAAGAAACTTAAATCCTAAAAAGAAGAAATAATGCCTATCAATCAAAGAAGACCCGACACGCCATTGGCAACTAGTCCTGAGCCAAGATTTGTACAGGATACAATCAAGCCAAAAACTTGGCAAAAAATGACTATAGAAGAAAAAGGAAATAAGAAAAAAGAACTTATTAAAAAAGGCGGTATGGAACGCTTTCTTCAGTATAAAGATTCTGTAAGTACAGAAGCTACTAATAGAAGAGATGCTGAAATTAATAAAGCTGCTTCTAATAAAGGAATGACCGTAGCTGAGTACCAAAGATGGTACAAGAAAGAAGCAAAAAAACCTGATGCTCCTGTTGAAGGTTTAGAAATAGGGAAGGCTTGTAAAAGAGGAGAATCTAAAGGAAGTTGTTCAACAGGACGAACAAATAAAGGAGAATCTTTAAGAGATACAAAATAATCATGGCAGAAAATAGAGATACACCATTAGCACGAACACCAATTGTTACAACAGCTGTGAATATATTGGATGAACTTCAAAAAGCATCAGTTGCTAGGTTGAAGGCTAAGAGAGAGGAAAGAAAATCCAATTCAAAAGAAGGCAGAAGAACTCAAACAGGAGCTGATAAACTTCAAGGATTGGCATCTTTAAAAAACACATTAGGAAAGCAATATCACAGACCAACAACTGAAACGATTGTAAAAAGAGTAAAAAAATAACAACTAAATATCAAACAAAATGAAAAAGTCAACAAACAATTTACCGGCATCATCAAAATTGAAAGCACCTGCAGTTAAAGGAGCTATGAAAGGAGCAGCAAAAGGAGCTGTTGTAGGAGCTATGAAAGGAATGGTTAAATCAGTAACAAAGAAGAAATAATGGCAAAAAACACTCCAAACTTGCCGGGTTCATCTCGTTTGCAAGCACCAAGTACAACAGGTGGTAACAAAAGATTATCCATCAACCAAAATAGCAAAGGCGCTACTAGCAAAGTAATGTCAGGTGCTAAATCAGGAGGAATAAAAATGAAAAAAAACTGTTAATAAAAATGGCAAAGAAAAAAGAAGACACTGTAGAAGAGACTATCGTTGTAGAAACAACAGTTGTAGTAGATGAGACTCCTGTTGTAGAGACAGTTGAAGTTGATAAATTTCCGGGACATAATACAAGAGCATTTAGACAATAGGTCATGGCTGACAAGTCTAAAATGCAATGCAACCGTCCGACTGCTTCGGACAGACCGGGAAAGAAAAAGATGGTAAAAGCTTGTAGTGGAGGAGAAGAAAAACTCCTTCACTTCGGAGCTAAAGGCTATGGCAACAACTATAGTCCTGCTGCTCGAAGAAGTTTTAAAGCAAGACATAGTTGTGATACAGCTAATGATAAATTAACCCCAAGATATTGGGCATGTAAAAACTTATGGGCAGGACCGGGAGGTTCAACCACAAGTAATCCTAGTAATCGTAAAGGAAAATACTAATGAAAAAAGTAATTGCGAAAGCAAAACAATACGAGTCTAAAAAATCATTAGATGGCAAGATGAAGTTTCTAAAAGGAAATGTATCAAAGCCACCTACAAAAAAGAAATAAGATGCCAAAAGATGCATGTTATACAAAAGTAAAAGCGCAGTACGATGTCTTTCCATCTGCAAGAGCTTCTCAAGCGATTGCTAAATGTCGCAAGGGATCCGGTTCGGTTAGGAAAACAGAGGCAGGAACATCTTTAAAGAGATGGGAAAAAGAGAAGTGGACAGATACTAAGACAGGAAAAGCATGTGGTGCAGGAGGAAGTAATGAATACTGCCGACCAAAAGTAAAAGTATCGTCAAAAACACCGAAGACTATATCAGAGATAAGTCCTTCAAAATTGGCTTCTAAGAAAGCTGAAAAAACAAAAGTAGGCATGGGTAAAAAAGTTTCAAAAATTTAATATCTTTACAAAATGAAATCAAAAGGATTAGGAGACACAATTGAGAAAATAACAGCTGCAACAGGAATTAAAAAGGCAGTAGATACTGTTTCAAAAGCTACAGGTAAAGACTGTGGTTGTGGAGCAAGAAAAGAAAAGCTAAATGATCCAAACTTATTGGTAAACAAAATATTATATAAAACACAATAACATGTCAGTATTCAAAACAACATTTTCAAGAGCATTAAGAGTATATGCATCAACTGATGCTAATATACCATATCCAACTGTAATAGAATCAGGAACAACTACAAACTCAGGACCATCCCAACTTATTGATGCAAATGCTTTGTTTGTAACAAATGGAGTCAAGACAGGAGATATTGTTATTAATGTTTTTAATGCAATAATGGTTACAGTTGTAGAGGTTATTGATGAAAATACATTGCTTTTAAATGCAAATTTGTTTTCATTAGGATACGATTATAAAGTATATCAGGCATCTCCTCAATCGGGACTTGGCAATCAAGGATGTTATCTTTATATTGGCGAGGAGGGTGATTATATTGTTGTAACCATAGGAGGAGATGAGGTTGAGTTTAAAGGTTTAATTAAAGGAACTGTTTTGCCTGTTCAGATTATAAAATTGATTTCAGGCGGTAATGCTTTAGCTCTTTGGTAAGATGGCAAAGATTAAACAGCAAGAGAGTGCTTATCAATCTAAACCAAAGAAGTCAGGAGTAGCATCTAAGACTAAAACTAGTACACTGAAAACGAGTAAGAACTACGTGAAAGCGTACAGAGGACAGGGAAGATAATGAAATACATTAATTATATATTGTCATCAATAGTATTATTATTTGTGCCAATACAAGGACTTTTAATAGCTGTAGCTGCAGCAATAGTTTTAGACACTTTTACAGGAATATTTAAAAGTGTAAAGCTAAAAGGTTGGAGCAGTATTAGAAGTAGGGTTCTATCAAATATAATATCAAAGATGGCATTATATGAAGTATGTATTTTATTCTTATTCGTTATAGATAAATATGTTTTGAATGAATTTATAATTAGGTCATTTGGTATAACATATATGTTTACAAAAATATGTGCTATACTTTTAATTTTTGTAGAGTTGGTATCTATAAAAGAGAACATTGAAGAAACTTTTAAAATTGACATTTGGAAACTATTAAAAAGAGCCTTTCTTAGAGCAAAAGAAGTTAAATCAAATATTGACGATATTGCATAATCTATGAAAAATCTACCTAAAGAAGAGTTGTTGAGTCGTCTTGAGGCTATTAATAGGAGTAATGCTATTATCTATTTTGATTTAGAGGGATTTATATTAGGAGTAAATGCCATTTTTTTAAAGACTATGGGTTTTAAAGAAGATGAGCATGAAAAACTTATTGGAAAACATCATAGTATATTTGTTAGTTATGATTACTCAAAATCAGACGAATATATAAAGTTTTGGGAAACATTAAGAGATGGTAAATTCTTTGAAGGAGAGTTTGAAAGAAAAAAGATTGATGGTAGCCCAATATACCTTCAAGCAACTTATAATCCTATCTTTGATGAAAACAATACCATTACAAAAATAATGAAGATTGCTACTGACATTACAGAAATGGTCAATAGTAAAAATAAGATTGATGCTTTATCTAAAGACTTACAGATTGAATTAGAAAAATCTGAAAAACTTAAAGATTCAATAGAGATAGAAAAAGATGCTGCTCTAAATGATTTAGATTTAGTATTAAAAAAGAGTCAAAATGAATTAATAAAAGTAATTGTTAAATGTGCTTTGGCAGTTATATTAGGGGTTGGAGTTATAACTACTATGTTATATTGGGCAGCTATTATAACAAATAAAGAAACTCAAATAATTGGATCAACATGGAGTAACATGTTTAGTGTATTGTTAACTAATGCATTTTCAATAGTTGGTACAATCATGGGTATTAAATATGCCACACAAGAAGGTAGTAATAAATAAAAAATAAGAAAATGAGTAAGATTTCAGAATTCCAAGCTACCAATGGATTAACAGCTGATGGTGTTTTAGGTAAAGCAAGCTTTGCTAAAATGAAAGAACTATGGAAAGTAACAGATGAGCAATTAGCTCACATATTAGGACAATGTCATCATGAATCTGCAGGATTTACAGCTGATACAGAAAATTTAAACTATGGTGTAAAAGGGTTAATGTCAATATTTAAAAAATATTTCCCTACTGAAGCAGTAGCATTGCAGTATGAAAGAAAACCTGAGAAGATTGCTAATAAAGTATATGCATCAAGAATGGGTAATGGAGATGAAGCAAGTGGTGATGGTTGGAAATTCAGAGGAAGAGGAGCTCTTCAATTAACAGGTAAAGATAATTATAAAGAATTTACAACTTTTATTAAAGAAGATTGTGTTGCTAATCCAAATCTTGTTAAAGATAAATACTTTTTAGAAAGTGCTTTATTCTTTTTTAATAAGAATGGACTTCTTCCTTTATCTACAAGTGTTACAACTGATTCTATTACAAAGATTAGTAAACGTGTAAATGGTGGGACGCATGGATTAGAAGATAGAATTGTACAAACAAACAAGTTCTATAAACAAATAAAAGGATAATGAGAAAAATAATTATTATGTCCCTAATTTTGTCAATATTTGGGACGAGTTGTGCTTCGAGAAAAGTAAATATAAATAAAGTAAATTCTGTAGTTAAATCAGACAGCACTTCAGTAACAAAAAAAGAAGTGGTTACTACTCAAGATAATCACGTTAGTGTTGTTACAGATACTGATGAAATTGAGATTGTACCAATCGATACTACTTTACCTTTTACTATCAATGGTAAAGAGTACAAAAACGCAAAGATAAGACATAAAAAAACAAAAAATGTGTTAGTAGATACTACAAAAATAAAAACGTCTGAAAAAGCCTCAATTGAAACCACAGTAAAAAAGAGTGCAAAAATAGAGATGATAAAAAAAGACATTGATAAGCAATCAAATAATTGGTGGTGGCTTTTGATATTATTGCTTATTGCATTAGGATATTACACTTATAAAAGAATAAACAAAACATTATTTTAAAATTTATATATTTGTACAATTAAATTAAATCAAAATGGAAAAAGTAACACAAGAAGAACTAGGAAAAATTCAAGAATTAAACGCAGAGTTTAACAAAGTAAAAATGGCAATTGCTGATGCTGAATTGCAAAAGCAAACATTAATTAGAGTTGTTGATGAGATTAAAGCTCAGTTCTCTGCGCACGAAAAGTTATTAATAGAGAAATACGGAGCTAATGCTGTTATCAATATTCAAACAGGAGAAGTAACACAAAAAACAGAGTAATTATGACACCGGGTAAACTTATAGGAACATTGTTCCAATCAAGAGATGCAATGCACATCGCACATCTTCAAACGACATCGTTTGCAGAGCATAAAGCATTGAACGCTTATTATGATGGTATACTTGATTTGACTGATAAATTTACTGAAGCATACTTTGGTAGAAATAAAAGAGTTGAGATAGTTATTCCTGAGTCAAAAAATACAGATGCAACTACTCACTTAAAAGAGTTGCGTTCAACTCTTGATACTGAGAGAAACAATTACCCATCAGAGTTGCAAAACATTATAGATGAGATGATTGCTTTAGTAGACAAGATTCTATATCTATTAACTTTAAACTAAAATAAAATGGCAAAGATTAGTGTATATCCTATAATAGCAGCTCCTATTCTTGATGATACTGTAATAGGGACAGATATAGCAGGCAGCAATGCTACAAAGAATTTTCTTTTGGCAGATATAATTACTCTTGCCACAACAACAAATCAATTTGTTACGTTAATAGACAACAATCTTCCTGTATATGAAGATAATGACGAGGCTATAGATGATGGTCTTGCTGTAAATTCAATATATCAAACATCTACAGGTGAAATTAGAATTGTTGTTTAAAATATAAAAAATACATAATGTCGAAGATAGCTACTTACCCCTTAGCGGACACACCTTTACAATTAAGCGATAGGTTAATAGGGACAGAAGCTCCTCGACCAACACCATCAGCTACTCCTCTTGCGACAAAGAACTTTTCGTTAGGGGAGTTGTTGCAGTTATTCTCAGGTAACTTTCCTGCTGCTACTTTACAAGCAGTACTTGATGCAGGGAATATTGCTACTCAAAATATTACATTAACAGGAACTATTGATACCACATTAATAAAGCCTGATAATATTGAGGATACAAGTGGTAGTCAAGGATTGCCTTTTCAATTTCTTAGTAAAGGAGCTGTAAGCATAAATTGGGTTGATTTGCCGGTAGATAATCTTCAGGCAGTTCTTAATTCAGGGAATACAGCTACTCAGAGTATAACTCTTGTTGGAAATATTACTTCAACAAGAATAATACCGGGCAATATACAAGACGATACCACAGGCATTGGAACAACAGGTCAATTTCTTTCAAAAACAGCATCAGGTATAAGATGGGTAAATGCTCCTGCAACAACAACACCGGGATTGGGCGATGTATTATCTGTTGGTAATACTGCAATAAATAATATCAATCTAACAGGTAATGTAACTGCAACTTCATTTATTAAAACAGGAGGTACAAACCTACAGTATTTAATGGCAGATGGTTCTGTTACTACAGGCGGAGGTTCTCAAACACTTCAGCAAGTTACAACAGCAGGTGCAATAACTACAGATACAATAACTGTTGGGGGCATAATATCAGGAAACTTATATTCAGATGGATATGATTTTGGGATTAGTGATAACAATGATGCTAATTATAATTTTTTATATCACCCCCTTAGTGGTCTACAAATAACTGATACAATAAATTATGTTTATATTTATCAAGATGCAAGTATAGGATTCCAAACTGCTGCAGGTGATGGAAATTTAAGATCAGATTTGCTAACGAACACAAGGTCTTGGCAATTTCCTGACGCATCAGGCACGATAGCTTTACTTTCTGATATTCCTACCGGGTCTATAACTACTGCGCTACCATTTACAACAGATCACATTTCTGCAACAGGTAATCAATATGTTATTGGAGACGTTGTTTATTATAGTGGTAATATTTACAGATGTATCGCTAGTAATGATTCATTGTTACCAACCAATACATTATATTGGACAAATCTTGGTGCAGGTTATCCGCTTGTGCAACAACCATCTGATTGGAATGCGACAAGTGGTAATAATCAAATATTAAACAAGCCCACAATACCAACAGTTGGTACTTGGGGAGCATTAAATTACCCTACATGGACCACAGGAACACCGTTTGTAAAGATGACTGCTGTAGGAACATTTGCATTAGATACTACAACTTATTATCCTTATCCAACGGGTACAATATCTCAATATATTAGAGGAGATGGTACATTTGCTACATTTCCAAGTATAACAATACCAACATTGCAGCAGGTTACAACTGCAGGTAATACTACTACAGACGTAATATTTCTTCAGAATATTGGAGTGTCACCCCTTTCAGTAGTTTTAGCAAATAACTATATTTATCTTGCGGACACTTTTACAGGTAAACAAATATCAATATCTACAAATAATGATATTGGATTTATAGGAGCCGGTGGTAGTAGTCTTTACTTAAAATCGCCTAGTACTATTACAGGTACAAATATTCAAACACTTCAAAATGCAAGTGGTACAGTAGCTTTACTTTCAGATATTCCTAGCGGAGGTGTTACATCTGTTACAGCAACATCTCCTATAACCTCATCAGGAGGTGCAACACCTGATATATCTACATCTATGGCTACTAATAAACTTATTGGTAGAAGCACAGCAGGCACAGGTGTTATGGAGGAGATAACTATTGGAACAGGATTAACTTTATCAGGAGGAACATTAAATGCAAGTGCGTCAGGGGGCGGAATACCTCACGCAACCGCTGCAGGTACAGATACATATACGGCAACAGTTACAGGTGTTGCTGCTTATAATGATGCTGATGCTTATTTGATAAGATTCACAAACGGAAATACTACGGGGGCTACATTAAATATTAACTCATTAGGTGCGATACCTTTGTATAGAAATAATGATGGAGTTTTAATTGGTGGTGATATTATTTCAGGAGGCGAAATGCTTTGTGTGTATAATTCAACAAATAATCACTTTCAAGTAATTGGAACTGCTCCAAATAGTTTGTTTTCTTATGTTACAAATGATGACTCTGTAACTTTAACCAAGGGAATGCCTGTGTTTGCTTTTAGTGGAACAGGAGATAGGATGACGGTTAAGAGGGCGTTTAACACATCGGATGCAACATCTGCTCAAACAGTTGGATTAGTATTATCTACATCTATTGCAGCTAATCAAAAGGGACTTATAATGATGCAAGGTTTGTTGGATGGGTTAAGTATTCTTCCAACATCAACTTGGGCAGATGGAGATGCTGTATATCTTGGTGCAACAGCAGGAACAATTACAAACGTTAAACCTTTTGCGCCTAATCACTTAGTTTACCTTGGGGTTGTAACAACAGCAAGTAATGGAGCAGCGGGAAGAATGTATGTAAGGGTACAAAACGGATATGAGCTCCAAGAGCTACATAATGTACAAGCACAAAGTCCTACTTTAAAAGATACACTTTGGTACGACAACACAGTTTCTCCTGCGCAGTGGAAGACAGCTTCAATACCAACAATAATTGGATACACTCCTGAAGATGTCGCTAATAAACAAACTGATTTAACAGCAAGTGCAACTAAATATCCAACTGTAAACGCGGTTAATACAGGATTAGCTTTAAAACAAAATGCTTTAAGTTATACACCTTATAAGTTTATACAAACAAATACAACTGCTCACACAGGAACAGTAGCTGAAACTATTGTAGCTACTGCAACTATTGTTGGTGGTACTTTTAATACTTCAGATGTTATGAAGGTTATCTATGGTGCAAATAAAGCAACTGCTATAAGTTCTACATTAAGAATAAAAATAAATACTTCAAACACACTTACCGGAGCAGTTACATTAGCTGGTATGTTAACCACTACTGCAAATGCATTAATTTTAAAAAGAAACTTTATGTTAAATGGCGGTAATTTATACGGAATGATATTTTCTGCTACAAACACAATTACTGATGAAGCTACTGTTTTGACAAATGTTTATAATAATACTCCTTACAATACTGCAAATACATTATATTTATTTTTTACAGTTCAAATAACAAATATTGCTGATAGTGTTACGCCTAATTTATTTAATATCACAAACTAATGAAATCAATAGTCAACGGAATAACAGGAGAGTTTATGTATTGCACAGCAGTAGAATATGTATTGCAAGAAAATGAAATAGCAATAGATGAACTATTAACTGTTTTATATGAAAAGCCATATTTCAATTTTGAAACAAGAGAATTTTACGAAGGTGCAATAGAATAATGAGCAAAGAAACATTAGATAAGTTATTAAATTAAATGGATATACGAAAAATATCAATAGGACCTGATTATAAAAGCGGTGCAATGCATTACATTGTGGGTCAAAAAGTGCTTGGAGATAGTAATGAAATCCATTTAATTAAGATAAATGACAAAAAAAATGTATTAATATATATTATAAATGAAAAAGAAGAGGTAGTTTTGTGGAAGGAGTTTAGTCCTACAGTGCCTATTTCAATCGAATATAATATAAATTTTTAATGAAATCTCCATTTTATTTTATAGCAAAGCCTGTAAATGGTAAACGCTATGACAACACAAAAGACATCGGTGGTATTGAATTTATAGTCAGTACATCAGAAGAAGATCATAAGTTCTCTAATAGATATGCTGAGGTTGTTGAAATACCATTAGGATATACCGGTAATATATCAATAGGAGATATACTTCTTGTGCATCATAATGTATTCAAATTTTATAATGACATTAAAGGCAGACAAAAAAGTGGCAAAAGTTTCTTCAAAGAAGATTTATTCTTTATTGAAATAGATCAATTCTTTATGTATAAAAAAGGCGATACATGGTATGCATACGATAGGTATTGCTTTGTTAAACCAATCCCCACAGTAGAGTCATACATCTCCAAGCCTTTCTCGGAAGAACCATTAATGGGAATTATGAAGTATCCAAATGAGTACTTATCAACTAAAGGAATTAAAGCCGGAGATTCGGTTTGTTTCGTGCCTGATAGTGAATATGAATTTAATATTGATGGAGAGAAGTTATACAGAATGTATGATCATCAAATAACAATGAAGTTATGATAAATATTATAGATGATTTTTTAGAAGAAGATATTTATAACTATGTTTATAATAGTTTATTAAGTAATCAATTTCAAGAAGTTGAAGTAGGAGATAAAAAGTTTTGGGTTCAATATAGCAATAAAGAATTTGATGATTTTATTGTTGATAAATTAAGCAACATAGACAAAACTAAACGAGAATGTTTGTTAGGATTTTTTAGAGTGGCAACTGAAGAGTTTGATACTGATTGGAGAATCCACGCAGATTCAAAAGTAGGAGACATTAGACCCGAAAGAGCACTTGTGTTATATATCTCTCCATCTACAAAAGAAGGATTGCACGGAACAGCTTTTTGGAAACATAAAGATGTAGGATATGAAATGCCTTTAGATGTTCCTAATGAAGAAGCAGATAGATTTCTTTCAGACGAAGCGAATAACTTAGATAATTGGGATTTACATTCTGTAGTAGGGTATAGGCCTAATCGTGCTCTTATGTACCCTTCAAATTACTTTCATAGTAAATATCCAAACACCGGTTGGAAAGAAGGCAGAATGGTATATGTAATGTTTTATAGATAATAATATGACACCTAAAGAAACAAAACTAAAAATTATTTCTGCCGGGCATAAGGCAGTTCTTGAGTTAATAAAAGTAGCTGAAGAACCTATCTTAAATATTGATGATATTGGAGGTGAATTGGCAGCAGATAAATTAAAAAATGCTGCTGCTACAAAAAAATTAGCTATATTTGATGCATTCGAGATTTTAAATAGAATAGAATCTGAGAAAGAAGGCATAGAATTATCTGAAAAAGGTATTAATAAAACTGATTCAAAACAAGGATTCGCAGAAAGAAGGTCAAAATAATATCTACACCATAGTAAGGGACCATATACCTTCTAATGCTATTACTAAGAAAAACAGTAATAAGTCTTGGATATATGGATACAACGAACAATATGATGTTGTAGTAATATCAAAGACAGGAGAGATAGGAGATATAATCAATATATCAGGACTTAATATCGCTCTTCCTAAAACACCAAAAGATTGTTTTAAAAGAAGTAATTCAAAAGCTGAACAGTATTGGGAAAGACAACCAATCCCTAAAGAACTTTCAAGAATACAATCTATATTCCAATGGAATGAAATGGCAGCTGAATTTAAAAACAGATGGGTTGATTACATTGAAAATGAATTTGATTTTAGAGATCAAGGTTTTTGGTTTATGAATAATGGTACTCCAACTTACATTACGGGCTCTCATTATATGTACCTTCAATGGGCTAGTATAGATATTGGATACCCTGACTTTCGTGAAGCTAATAGAATATATTGGATTTTTTGGGAAGCATGTAAGGCAGATGAGAGAAGTTTTGGAATGATATACTTAAAGATTAGACGTTCAGGATTTTCATTTATGTCATCGTCTGAGTGTGTGAATATAGGGACACTTGCAAGAGATGCAAGGATTGGTATCTTGTCAAAAACAGGAGCCGATGCTAAGAAGATGTTTACTGATAAAGTTGTTCCTATAAACAATAGACTTCCGTTCTTCTTTAAACCAATTATGGATGGTATGGACAAGCCAAAGACAGAGTTGGCTTTCCGTGTACCGGCATCTAAGATTACAAAGAAAAACATGTATGACATAGATAATGATGCCATAGATGGTTTGGACACATCAATAGATTGGAAGAATACAGAAGAGAACTCCTATGATGGAGAAAAGCTTATATTTTTAGCTCATGACGAGTGTTATGCTCCTGATACATTGATACTTACAGAAGATTTTGAATTTAAACCTATTAAAGATATAAATATTGGAGATAGGGTTATGGTTGAAGGAGGTAAAATAAAGACTGTAATGAAAAAAGTTTCAGGTGAAACTGATAGATATTTAGTTAAACAACCTTACGGACAAGATTATATTGTAACAGAAAACCATAGATTAGTATTTAACAGGTATATATTTAACTCAAGAAAAAAAAGCAAAAGGCACGAAGAAGTTATAATGACACCTAAAGAATATTTAGGTAAATCATCTTTTGTTAAACAGCACCTAACAAGGGTTGTTTCTAAGGGAATTGAAATGTCAGATAAATTTGAAGGAATGCCTCCATATCTTTTAGGCTTATGGCTTGGAGATGGCAGATCATCATCTTTTACAATACTTGTAAATAAAGAAGAAGAACCTGAAATATTAGAGTATTTAGGAATGATTGCTCAAATGAAAAACATTCCTTTTGAATTAAAGAAATCAGACTGTGCTAAAATTATTGAATTTGCATTTAAAGGAATAAATTCTCAATTACGAGACATTGGAGTTTATAATAATAAACACATACCTGATAGCTATATGAAATCTTCTATTGAATCAAGACTTCAATTGTTAGCAGGATTGATTGAGACAGATGGATACTCTGATAAAAAAAAGAATATAATTTCTATTGGAATGAGCAGAAAAGATTTAATAGAACAAATAAGAATATTAGCTCTTTCTTGTGGAATAAGTTGTGGAAATGTACAAAATTATAAATCGAATTATAATACAGAAGTTTATAGAATAAGTTTATCGGGAGAATTATCAAGAATACCATTAATAACAAAAAAGAAATCGTTTGAAGATTACGAACCAATAACTACAGGTAGGCGAAATAAAGTATCTGTAGAGTATCTTGACAAAGGAGAATATGTAGGTATTCAAGTTGATGCAGATAATGATGATGAAAGAAAATTAATTCTTTCGGACTTCACTGTAAGTATGAATAGTGCAAAATGGGTTAAACCAAATAATATTCAAAACAATTGGCGAGTTACCAAAACTTGTCTTAGATTAGGTAGTAAGATTATTGGAAAGTGTATGATGGGTTCGACCTCAAATGCATTATCAAAAGGAGGTCAAAACTACAAAGACCTATATGAAGATTCAATGGTAGGAAGTCGTAATGCTAATGGTCAAACCAAAAGTGGTCTATACGGCTTGTTTATTCCTATGGAGTGGAACATGGAAGGTTTTATAGATATCTATGGTATGCCTGTGTTTTACAAACCGGAGACGCCTGTAAAGGGAGTTGATGGTACGATGATAAAAAATGGAGCTGTTGAGTATTGGGAAGCAGAGGTTGATTCTTTAAAAAGCGATTCTGATGCTTTAAATGAATTTTATCGTCAGTTCCCTAGAACAACATCACATGCGTTTAGAGATGAGAGCAAACAATCTTTGTTCAACCTTACAAAGATATATCAGCAGATTGATTATAACGATAGTTTGGTTAAAGAACATTTTTTAACAAGAGGTTCGTTTCATTGGAGAGATGGAGCTAAAGATACTAAAGTTATATTCACCCCTGATTCAAGGGGTAGGTTCTTGGTAAGTTGGACACCTGCAAAGCACCTTCAAAATAATGTTCATGTACGAAATGGATCTAAGTATCCCGGCAATGAACACTTAGGTTCTTTTGGTTGTGACTCTTATGATATATCCGCAGTAGTTGGAGGTAGAGGGTCTAATGGTTCACTTCATGGTCTTACTAAATTTCACATGGATGAAGCTCCTGTAAACGAGTTTTTTCTTGAGTACATAGCAAGACCTCAAACAGCAGAGATATTCTTTGAGGAGGTATTAATGGCTTGTGTGTTTTATGGTATGCCAATTCTTATAGAGAACAACAAACCTAGGTTGTTGTATCATTTTAAAAATAGAGGGTATAGGAATTATTGTTTGAATAGACCTGATAAACAATACAATAAACTAACAAAGACAGAGAGAGAACTTGGGGGTATTCCAAACTCATCTGAAGATGTAAAGCAGTCTCACGCTTCTGCAATCGAGTCTTACATAGAGAGATATGTTGGATTTGATTTGGCGGGTGCTTATAGAGATTCTGATGAAATGGGAACTATGCCATTCATAAGAACATTAGAGGATTGGGCAAAGTTTGACATAAACGACAGGACAAAATTTGATGCTTCTATTAGTTCAGGATTGGCTATTATGGCCAATCAAAAGCATTTATATTTGCCCGAGAAAAAAGATTCAAAAATTATTGTTAACTTCGCAAGGTATTCGAATGAAGGAACAACAAGTCAAATAATTACATGAAAAACGTAGTAATAGATATAACATCGTCAGCCTTTCCGAGTCAGTTAGCTACTGATGCGGTTAAAGCTTCTCAACAATTTGGGTTACAAGTAGGTCAAGCTATTCAATATGAGTGGTTTAGAAAAGATGGAAGCAATTGTAGATATTATGGTCAATGGAGAGAGTTCCATAGATTAAGACTTTATGCGAGAGGCGAGCAGTCTGTTGCTAAATATAAGAATGAATTAGCTATTGATGGAGACTTATCATATCTAAATTTAGATTGGACACCTGTTCCTGTAATACCAAAGTTTGTTGACATTATCGTAAATGGAATGTCAAATAGACTTTTTAAAGTTAAAGCATATTCTCAAGATGCAATGTCTCAAGCAAAAAGAAACAAGCATCAAGAGTTAGTAGAATCTCAAATGGTTGGTAAAGAAGCTTTAACTAAAATACAAGAGCTATCGGGTGCAAATCCATTTATAATGGACCCTGAAAAGTTACCTAACAATGATGAGGAATTATCATTGTATATGCAATTAAACTACAAGCCTGCTATTGAGATTGCCGAAGAAGAGGCTATCAATACAATGTTTGATGAAAACCATTATGATGAGGTTCGTAAAAGACTTGATTATGATGCTACAGTACTTGGTATTTCTATTGCTAAACATGAATTTCTTCAAGGAGCAGGAATTAAAATATCTTATGTTGATCCTGCGAATGTGGTTTATAGTTATACTGAAGACCCTTATTTCAGAGATTGTTTTTATTGGGGAGAGATTAAAACTTTGCCGATAACAGAGTTGATGAAGATAGACCAAAGTTTGACTAAAGAGCAGTTGCAAGAGATAACTCAGTATAGTCAAGGTTGGTATGATTATTATAATGTTGCTCAATTTTATGAGAATAGTGTATTTTCAAGAGACACGTGTACGTTAATGTATTTCAATTATAAGACTACAAAGAAAGTAGTTTATAAAAAGAAAATTCTTGATAATGGCGGATCTAGGTTTATAGAGAAAAG
>Ga0114982_1000312_pt1 | contig 26158 bp, 28 predicted proteins | sample Shrwel_input2_FT_FD_87183 | JGI IMG/M metagenome (GOLD analysis project Ga0114982, IMG submission 87183) | Subsurface microbial communities from deep shales in Ohio, USA - Utica-3 well 1 S input2 FT | ecosystem: Environmental > Aquatic > Deep subsurface > Shale gas/oil reservoir > Produced... | reverse complement strand
TATTAATATTATATATCTTATTATATAGTATAATTAACCACTTAAAAATTAAGACATGAAAAAGTTAGCATTTGTATTAGGAGTTGTATTATCAACCGCCTTCAATTCTGTTAGTCAACATGTTGATATTCATGTTACAAAGATATTATTTCGCATAGCCGATTCGGGTATTTTAAATGCAGGAACTTTTAAAAATGTTGACTCTTATTATTTTATCAATTTAGAAGACAGTACAGTTGTTTATAAATGTCCTAATTATAATATCAATGTTACTCGCAATATTGTAAGTAAATCAGTAATTAATAATATTATTACTATAGTTTATGACGATAAAGGAACAGCTATGGCATTTATTATTGATAAAAACAACAATTCCGTTAAGCTAAGTGATCAAGATCCAATTGGTGAATATTCTTACGAATTCGTAAAATTTAGTATAAAAATTAATTAAAAATAATAATTGTTTAGACACAGTAAAAAAGCCCGTCTTTTCAGAGGGACTTTACTACTTATAATATATTAAATTATTTAGGCCCTGTTGTTGGAGGTAATACAAGTGCTTTTTTTGCAGACCAATTTGGAGTAATATTTGTACGTATCCATAAATTCCATCTGGTAATATTTACTTTGGGATTAGTCGGGTCAGCAATTTGTGTTTCCCACCACTTGGTATCTTCAAGCGTTGATATCACGCCTGACAATTTAAGTTGATTATGAACGCGTTGTACATTCGGTAACTGACTAGTTCCTGTTTGAAACAATTGTATTTGCGATTTAGCAGCTCCGATGTTACTATAAGCAGGGACCGTACCAGCATATGCCGCAGCGTGCCAAATACATGATGTAAGTACGTTAGTAGTCACACCTAGTTTACCAAAACTAGCACCGGCTGCTGTTTGTAACATGTCTGTCTTCGGATCAGGGGTAGCACCAGCTACATAGTTATCAAACATTGCTTGATCTTTAAAATTAGACTTATACGTTATACCATCCTTTGAAGCAAATGATTCACTTAATTGTTTCAAATTTTTTCGATTTTCTCGGGTCAAGTTTTTTGATCCAAAGCGAAGCATATTTTCTGCCAATGTATTTTTCATATTTTAATATTCCTTTAAGGTTTCTTTCATATAAATATAAACAAAAAAAAATTAACATTTATTAGTATACTGGTTGGATATTCAATTAATAGTTCATATAATATAGTATAATTAACCACTTAAAAATTAGAGACATGAAAAAGTTAGCATTATTATTTGTAGCAACCGTTATTGCAACCGTAGCAACATCCCAAGTAGTTACTATTAAAGTAACACAAACACAACCGTTTGTTAGATATGAACAAACCACAGCAAAAGCCGTGCTTGCAAATCCAGAATGGACTGGGTATAAAGAACCTGCAAATTGTGAGTATGTATTAGATTTAGATGATCAAACATCAACATTTTATTTAGACGGTGTATTTGTTTCTACATTGCCGTTTGAATCAATAATAAAAACAAATACAGACGTTCGTATTACGTTAACAGATCATGTAATAGATATGCCAGAATTTACAATGAAAACTGAAATTAATTATAATACAAAAACAGGAACATCTTCATATTCTTGGTATGACCCATATAATGGATACACTAGAACTCAATTGAATACTCAATGCGTAATTACTAGTACAAAATAGTATTTAATATTAGCCCAGTAAAAAAGCCCTTCTTTGCAGAGGGGCTTTACTACTTTAATTACTTTTAAATTATGGTTGCTTTACTGGAGGTACAGTTTGTGTGCTCGGCGATGATTGAGTAAGTCCACTATAAAACAATTTAGCATTACCTGTAGTAAGTTTAGCTGCATTTACTGCAGTGACGGTAGCCGGATTATTAGTTGCTTTAGTTAACCATTGTTTAATCATAGCATTATTTGATGCTTGAGATGTAACCCATGCGCCAGCAGCGGTACCTAGGTTAGCAAAATTTTTGCTTACAGCGGCCGCTGCAGTTGCAGGAGTATATTTGCCATCTACTCGACCCACCCAAGCATTGTTCCATCCGGGATATTTACTATCTCGTGTTAATGTTGAATCAGATAGATACGTTAAATTTGGCTTCGCATCTTTGCGATATGTCATTCCTGTATCAGCTTCGTCTGCCATTGCGCAGTCTATTAACAAGATATCGCCATATCTACGTGGGCCTAATATATAGCTAGATATTTTATAATTATAATAAGCAGTAGGATCCTTAGGATCAGGTTGAGCAGTATTTCGATTACATACAAAATAACAATAAGTTCCGGCATATAATACTTGAGGAGTATTAGCTTTTGCAGCTGCGGCTAACATCTTATCCAATGCCGTTAAATCTTTTGCTGGAATATATGTGCTTACCAATCCGACTAGTTGTGGATTAACATCCTCATTTAAATTCTTTGTGCCAAAGCGAATCATGTTTTTCGCTATTAATTTTTCTAAATTCATATTTTTTATTCCTTTTAGGTTTCTTTCATATAAATATAAGCAAAAAAAATTAACATTAATTAATAAACTGGTTGGATAATAATATTATATATCTTATTATATAGTATAATTAACCACTTAAAAATTAAGCCATGAAAAAGTTAGTATTTGTAGCATTGGTTATTTCAACCGTAGCATCTTCCCAAGTAGTTACTATTAAAGTAACTGAAACACAACCATTTTTTAAAAAAAATAAAAACACGTGTGAAGCTGTTATAGCATCTCCGGATTCTATAGGATTAGTTGAATTAACGGCTAGTTACTATATAATTGACCTAGATTGTAAAACATCAACTTTTTATGATAATGGCGTATTTGTTTCAATATTAAAATTTAAATCTATTACAACAATTGGAGATGATATTTGTATTACGTTTAGTGATCGCGATAAGTATGGTTCTGGTACTAGATTTACGACTATAATTTGTTTTAATATTAAATTAAACATGTTTACTTATACATACTATAGTAAATTAGAAAATCTTACCAAAACAATCGTAGCCACTAGTGTAATATTAACTTCTAATATCGACTAAATATTAATAACTAGCATCAACTGTGGAGTTCTATTTTGTTGCTTGGATTTTTCCAAAATATACCTGGATCAGAATTAACTGCATTAAATCGTGTCGGTATCACTGAATTTAATGTCGATAACATCATACTCCATCCTGCAAAGAATTTTGGATTCGGCGATTGTCCCGGTACCGGTGCACCGGTGGATTGTGTTGCCGCAGCTTCGTCAATATCATCGCCTAGTTTATTCCAAGTTAGATCCATCTGTACAGAATTTCCATGTCCGCCAGTATTACATAGGATTCTATCATACCAATCAGGTTGATTCACTGCTTCATCATTTGTATTAAACATGTAGTCACGAAATATTTGGGGTGTTTTATAATCTGCAGGATTATACTTGCCAGCTAATGCTACTTTTTGTAGAATTGCGCCGGCGTATAGATAATAATTATTTTCTAAGGTACTTATATTTGGATCTATCTGTTGCCCGATGAGAGCACCTAATTTTGGTGGAGTTGTAAACATTTTATATTGTGCAGTGTCTTTAAACGGTGTTCTATAGATCACGCCATTGTTATGCTTAAAATGTGGTGTTATAACTGCATCGCCTTCTGTTAATTGTTTCAAATTTTTGCGATTTTCCTCAGACAAGTTTTTTGATCCAAATCTAAGCATATTTTCTGCTAATGTATTTTTCATGTTTTATATTCCTTTAAGGTTTCTTCTTTCATATAAATATAAGCAAAAAAATTAACATAATATTTTGAATTACATGATAAATTTCATATTATATATAAAAATACTATGATTAGAACCGGATATGCATGTATTAATATGGAGCTTGGACAGCAAGGCATCCGTACGGGTCGTTCTTTAATTGATCGCAAGTTCAAACAAGGCGGCTTACAATTAGCATCTGACATTGCGTTAGCAAATGCTCGAGATTTGATAACTATCTTAAAATGGAACGAAGCACACGACATTCGCTTGTTTCGTTTAGGTTCAGAATTGTTTCCTCGTTGGAATCATTACGAGCTACATGATTTGCCGGGCATTGCAGAAATTGCTGCACATCTTCGTGCTGCAGGTGATTATGCAAAAATGCATGGACATCGCATTACAACACATCCTGGCCCTTTTCATATTCTAGGTAGTCCCGATGCTGTAGTTGTTGATAATAGCATTGTTAGTTTAGAACGACATTCTGAACTCTTTGATCTTATGGGTTTTACTCCTAGCTTTGAAAACAAGATTAATATTCACGTAGGTGCTACTTATAATGATAAACCTGGTACTATTGCAAGATGGTTGCGCAATTGGGATCGTTTATCAGATTCTTGCAAGTCCCGTCTAGTTATTGAAAATGATGACAAGGCATCCATGTATTCCGTACGAGAATTATATGAGATGCTTCATCAAGAAATTGCAATTCCGATTACATTTGACTATTGGCACCACACTTTCAATACTGGTGACTTATCCGAACAGGAAGCCTTCTTTTTAGCACGAGAGACTTGGGATCGACACAATGTAACCCAATGTACCCATTATTCAGAGTCGCGTCGTAGAGAGGCTCAAACCCTTATAGAACGCATGTTTGAACATCATGGTATTTCATTGGAAGATTTACCTAAGTGGCCAACGTTTCAGAAACAATACAAAGAATTTACAAAAATCCGCGAGGCAGCACACGCAGACTATATTTTAACTACTCCCAACACATATGGTGTTGATGCATTAGATATTATGGTTGAAGCCAAAGCAAAAGAGCAAGCACTATTAAATATCAATGTTGAGTGTTGTAAAAAATCACCAATAATTTTAATATAATATATTTATAATAGATAATAAGTAATAAACAATAATAATTTAAATAAAGGATCAAGTTATGGCACATTACAAGTATAAAGCAAAGCTTACTGACGATGTTGAAGATGCGCGCGAAATTGTACGCGCAGCAGGTAAAGCCCTAGAAGAAGGCAAAATTGATAAAGCATCATTAATGGATAATCTATTACGAGCAATGAAGAAATTAGATTCAGCCCGTTATTATATTGACCGCGAATAATATTATATGAAAGAAACAATTAAAAGTTTAGGCCGAGGGTTTAAACGGTTACAATGCAAATATTGCAAAAATATTTGTCAACGAGTTGATGAAAAGGCAACTGCAGTTACATGTAGTGAATGCACATCTAAGCTAGTAAATGGTGAAATATTGGAATTACGCAAATAATTCTTTATAATTGTTATAAAACAAATATGTTAGAAGCAGAAAAAATAAAATCCAATTGGGAAAGATATCGCGGTCTAGTTAATAATTTATTTCCTACTCGTAAAGATGCATTAAATAAAATGTATGATGAATTTGAAGATCGACTGATATTCATGCCAGCATCTTCCATGGAACACTTTCATAATGCATTTGCCGGAGGATATGTTGATCATGTACTTCGAGTAATGGATTGTGCATTAACTTTGCATAATACCTGGACAGTAATGGGAGCCGATATGTCTGGATACACTGAAGAAGAATTATTATTTGCAGCAATGCATCATGATTTAGGTAAAGCAGGTTTCCCGGGCGATGGTAATGAAGTTTATCAAGTCGAAACATCAGATTGGCATCGAAAAAATCAAGGGAAACTTTATAAATCAAATGCAAATATTCCGTTTGCAATGGTACCAGACCTTTCAATTTGGTTGCTACAAGAATATGATATTAAAATGTCATGGACAGAATATCAAGCTATTAAAATTCATGATGGGATGTATGATGATGCAAATAAACCTTATTTTGTTTCTAGATCTCCACAATCTAAATTGAAAACAAATTTGCCTATTATATTGCATCATGCAGATCATATGGCATCTACAATTGAATTCGAACGTTGGAGAAACAATAAAAATACATCTCCAAATCCAGTATCGGAAAAGAGTCGCATTCAAAAAAGTAATGGATTGAAAAACCTAGCTGAAAATAATCCAGATGTTGAAAAAACATTGACTGAATTATTTAATGCATTTAAAATGGAAGATTAACATGTTAACATTATTGATATTATCAATCGGACTATTTACAAGTACTACATATCTAGCATATCGAGTATGGTTCTTAGCTGGAGCATTAGCTGATACACAAGATCATACTGAGGATATTTTAGAATATATTGAAACATTAGAATTAACTAATGAATATATGTATGGAAAAATTGTTGAAAGTTACGATAAAATGCAAGAGATAGACCGATTAGGTGCATTTGAAAAAGATGACGAAGCAGGATCAACATTCCAATTACTAAACGAAGTTATACAACAATTAAAATCAGAATTTGATAATGGCGAGAGCGAAGAAAAAAAGTAATATATACTTTACCAAAATAACAGATTTAGCAATTGCTGCATATAATCGAACGGCCGAATCTCCAGCATTGCGAGAGAAAATCTATAGACGATTTATATATCCAGCATTAATGAAAATGGCTGAAAATTTAATTAATAAAATTAAACCAACATATATTGATTCATCATTTGTAGATTTACAAACTGATTTAGTTACATATTTGACAGAACGGTTAAATAAATTTAATCCATTAGCGGGTAAAGCATATTCTTATTATACGAGGACATCATTTAATTATTTAATTGCCGAAAATCAAAAGGCATATGCAAAATTAAAATCTACCGGGATAGAATTGAATATTGACGATCAGCGAAATATTGTTACAGAAATTCATAATGATGATATGCGAGAAACATTGCATGAATTTATGGATGCGTATATTGAATATTGTCATGCTAATCTAAATTATATATTTAATAGTCCGATTGATATTCATGTCGCAGACTCAGTACTTCATATTTTTGAGACTCGAGAAAACATTGAAGATTTTAATAAAAAAGCATTATATATTTTTATACGAGAACGTACGGGTTTAGAAACAAATAATATTACTCGAGTTGTTAAAACATTAAAACAAATTTATGTCGACAAGTTCCGTGAATATGAACTATTAAATTTCGTAAATCTGCCTTTTTGATATTTATATTAAAGGATTTGTGTTATGGATAAAAATGATGAACTATTTAAAGGTACTTCGTTTGCTGACTTAATGTCTGATGTTTATCATAATAGTAAAAAGAAAGACCGACAAATTAATCAACTTATTGCCCAATTACAGCCGCTAATAAAAAATGCGTCTGATGCTACAATCATTGTACCACTGATCAAGGAATATCTAGATGTTGCTGTTAAAAATGACGATCATCTCGTAAAATTAACAGCCATAGTTCAGCGGTATATTTCAACAAAACAAACTATATCAGGTGCCGATGGGTTATTAAGTGATGAAGAAAAACAACAATTGTTAAATGTTGCTGAACAAACATTATCAGCTGAATTGCATGATGAATTAGATGATATTTTACATAATGATACCGAATTGCAACAAAAAATTACGTTAGCAAAACAAAAAATAGATAAGGCATCAAATGTATAATACAGATAGTGATTATGTAAAATTTTATTTTGGTGAAGTTGTTCAGAATACAACAAAAACAACTAATACATATAAACGACAATCTGATTCATCCGATTCAAATAATTTATTTTGTTTAACAATATTAGTCCGAGAAAATAATAATACTATTAATCTTCAGAATGTTAAGCCGGCATTTCCAAATATAAAACAAATACCTATAATAGGTGAAAATGTATTAGTATTCCGAGGATATGATTTTACCACATCAGTTGATAAACGAACTCATCAATGGTATTATTTTCCACCGGTAGGTATAACTTCCGGAATTAATTCTAATATATTACCAATTAATTCAGAAATATTTACGCCGGATAATAATTTTATTCAACGATCTAGTCCGATATTGCAACCATATCGTGGAGATATATTATTAGAAGGCCGATTTGGAAACAGTTTACGATTTAGTAGTACAATTCCAACTACCGATTATGATGTTCAACCGACATGGACCGGGAAAACTGTAACTGATCCTATTATTATATTATCAAATACTACATATACAAGCACGAATAGAAAATACGTTGTTGAAAATATAGAACAGGATGCATCATCATTATATTTAACTAGCACACAAACGGTACCGATGGTATTATCTAATAATTTAGAATGTTTTAATTCTAAATTTAACGGGTCTCAACTTATAGGAAGTGCAGACCGCATCATGATACGTGCAAAAACAGATATTATCGTTTTAGATTCAATTGAAGGTATTGTTTTAAATACAGATGGCGATGTTCTAATTGGTAGTGATTCTGCAGAGGAACCAATACCTCACGGTAATGTATTAATTGAAATTATACAAGAACTTATTAATGCAATTACAGCAGGATCGACAAGCCCAGGAGGTCCTTGCGTAACAAATGGTTCTGCACAACTACAAACCGCACTTGCGAAATTACAATCATTGAATAGTACAAAATATAAAATAAAGAAAACATAACATGGCAGTTGCACCACCATTTGATATTATTGTTAATAAACCAGGTTCCGCAATAAATAAATTACAGTCCGCACTAAATAAAAGTATTTCAAAAATAAATGAAAAAGTTACGGATGCAATATCAAAAACAAATAAACTACCAAAAAATATCAATTGCGCTGATCCTAGGATTCGAGATTTAAAACAAGATTTATTACAACTACAAACGTTACTTGATCAAATTCAAGGCGTTTTAACTATATTAAATATTATAATACCGATACTTAAGAAAATTGCAACGACTGCGGCTGTTGCATTAAATGCTCAATTATTAACGCCAGTACCAGCGCCTCCAGCTGTGGGTCAAGCTATCGCAGTACAAAATCAATTGATTGCTAATATTATTGCATGTTTAAAACAAGCAGGAATTATTATTACAATTGTAAATGGTTCTATTACACTGATATCTGCGCTATTAGCACCAGTAATCAACATGTTATCATCAATTTGTAATACAGAAACACTTGATGATGTGTTTGCAAATTTTCGCAATACTACTATAGATTCAGGTAATGTTGAACTAGTTAATATTCAATCGGAGTCTGAATTTTATCAATTGATCAATGTATCAGCGGATGATATTCAATCCAGGCAACAATTATTAAGTGACCTAGAACAACAACAACGCTCGTTATTAGATCTATTAGAAGCACCTAGCAAAGTAATTACAGGACAAGGATATCCGGCGAATGATATTGGAAAATCCGGAGACTATTTCATAGATCGTACAAACAACATCATATATGGACCTAAACTCTCAGATTCAGAATGGCCAACAGCCGTAAATTACTAATACTTATATTTATAATAAAATTATCATATGGATTCAAAAACATTAATAAAAGCACTTAAAGTAGCCGTACGACAAGTTATTAAAGAAGAATTAACAGAGATTCTTCGCGAAGGGTTACAATCTACAATCAATGAAATAACTGCGACGACACAGCCGATAGTTAATAATAAGCCTAAAACAAACAGTAATTTGGTTAATAATAGACCTAAACAAATAGCACCAGAAAAGAAACGCGTACAGTTTACGGAAAATAAATGGGCTAACATCTTAAATGAAACAGATGCATTATCAGAACAACAGCCAGGCGCAATGAATAGTTTTGCAGATCTTATGAATGAAGGAATGGATGATATTCATATGACGTCAAATGATGCTCGTGGATTTGGAATGATGCGACAAAATACGAATAACTCAACAGCATCTGCTCCTAAAGTAATGGAAGACCCAGAAACAGGTAAAACATATGAAGTTGCCCCAGAAGTAGCAAAGGCAATGACTCGAGATTATTCACAATTAATGAAAGCAATAAATAATAAAAAAGGATAATGTAACGTGGGATATCAAATTCAAGTAGCGTCACCTGATAATCCAGATATTGCCCTAGGCGTGTCAATATCATTTGATAGGCCAGGTGTATTTGATTCAATCCGCGATTCTGACAACCAAGCATTAAATAATTTAAAAAATTTATTATTAACGCGAATTGGCGAACGATATAATTCTCCAACGTATGGTACCAATTTATTAAATATTATTTTCGAACCAAATAATGAAGATCGAAAACAAGATGTTATTGACGCAATAACAGCCCCTGTTAGTCAGTGGCTACCGTATATAACATTAATAGATATCAATGTATTAACAGCTGATGATGACCCTAACTTAAATCATCAAATAACGATAACTATTACTTTTTCATCGGGGTATCTGGAACAACAGATTGGAATATCACTAGATAATCAAGGACAACTAGTAGTTTAATAAAAGGAATATAATACTATGGAAAATAAAAAAGATATATCATATCTTAATAAAGATTTTGGGCAGTTTCGTAAAAATTTAATAGATTTTACAAAACAATATTTTCCTGCTACATATACTGATTTTAATGACTCGTCTCCCGGGATGTTGTTTATGGAATTAGCATCATATGTAGGGGATGTTTTATCGTATTATGTCGACAATAATTTAAAAGAATCATTACTAGAACAAGCATCTGAACGAACTAATATTTATGATATCGCAAAAACTTTAGGGTATACACCAAAAAATAGTATACCGGCATATGTAATGTTAGACGTGTATCAATTATTGCCAGCAATCGGAGTAGGTAGCACAGTTGCCCCGGATTTTAATTATGCAGTATCAATCAAACCAGGAATGCGTATTAAACAAAATAACGGCAGTTCTGTATTTAGAACATTAGATTCAATTGAGTTTTCATATTCATCATCGATTGACCCAACCGTTGTTACTGTATATGAAACTAATCCAACAACATCACAACCAACTTATTTCTTACTAAAAAAACAAGTAAAAGCAGTTTCTGGAAATATCAAAACAATTCCATATACATTTACTAGTCCAATTGCGTATGATGCCGTTGTAATACCTGATATCAATGTTATAGAAATTGTGTCCGTTACGGAGTCAGATGGCGATAATTGGTTTGAAGTTCCATATTTAGCTCAAGATACAATATTCGAATCAGTTCCGAATTTAGCGGAAAATGATCCAGAATTATCAATATACCGATCATCAGCTCCTAATTTATTAAAAATGAAGAAAACTGCTAAACGGTTTATAACTAGACTTCGAAGCGATAATAAATTAGAGATACAATTCGGAGCAGGTGTTTCAGATAATAATGATGAAGAAATAATTCCAAACCCAACAAATGTAGGAAATGGTCTAGCAAGTTTTCGTAGAACTATAGATGTCGACATTGACCCGTCTAATTTTTTATATACTAGGACATATGGACAAGCTCCGTCGAATACTACATTAACGGTAACATATACGGTAGGAAATGGCATTCAAGATAATGTTTCAGCCAATGTATTAACTATTATTGATAATATCATTTTTAATGATGATGTTAATTCAACATTAAGTCAGCCAGCATCTAATTTTATTAAATCTACAATTACCGTTAATAATCCAGAACCAGCAACAGGCGCAAAGCTTTCTGACACATTACAAGACATAAAAAATAATGCATTAGCTAATTTTGCAACACAAAATAGATTAGTAACTCTTGAAGATTATATTATACGAACATATTCAATGCCAGCAAGATTTGGAAGTGTTGCGAAAGCATATATAGTTCCAGATGATCAGATAGCACAAGCTGATCTACAACAATCTAGAATTGCTAATCCATTAGCAATGAATATGTATATTTTAGGCTTTGATCAAAATAAACAATTAGTATCACTAAATACAGCAGTTAAAGAAAATTTAAAAACATATTTAGATCAATATAGAATTTTAACTGATGCTGTAAATATTAAAGATGCATTTATTATTAATATAGGTATACAATTTGAAATTACGGTATTATCTAATTATAATAGTAACGAAGTATTATTAAAATGTATTGATTCACTTAAATCATATTTTGATATAGATAAATGGCAAATTAATCAGCCAATTATAAAATCTGATATATTAAATACGATAAGTAATATCTCCGGAGTACTAAATGTTGTTAATATAACATTTAATAATTTATATGATACGACATTAAATTATTCAGGCAATGCGTATGATTTATTAACTGCTACTAAAAACGGAATTATTTATCCATCACTAGATCCTAGTATATTTGAAGTTAAATTTTTAAATCAAGATATTAAAGGTCGAGTTGTAAATTATTAAGGAAATACATGTTTAGAATATTTTATGCAGAAAAAGATACTACATTATATGAATCAGCACCAACATATAATACTGGATTAGATGAAATAATTGAAATCGGCAAACGTCTAGGAACTGATGGTAGCACGTTATTGAAATCTAGGGGTTTACTTAAATTTGATATGGCTGAAATTTCAGCATCATTAGCAACATATGGAAAAACAGTTAATGATTGCAAATTTATTTTACAATTATATACATCACATGCAAAAAATTTACCATCAGATTATTCGATATTTGCAAAAATAGCAGGACAGGCCTGGATTAATGGTACCGGTACAGTTTCATCATTAACTACCGATGGTGCATCTTGGAGTGGTTCTAATAGTGGCTCCAATTGGATCTCTGGTAGTAATACACAAGTAGGCACAAGTACATTATATATAACAGGTTCTGGCACAGGTGCTAATTATCTGTATCAGTCTGGATCTATTTTGGTAGGTAGCTCGTCTGTTGGGTTAGTAACATCTGAATCATTTTCTTCTAGAACAACAGACATCAACATGGATGTTACTGCTGCTATTAAAATATGGATAAGTGGAAGTAGTGGTGCAACTATACCAAATCACGGATTTTTATTACAGTATTCAGATGCTGATGAGGTTAATGATAATGTAAAAGGATTTATACGATATTTTAGTAGAGATACACATACAATATATGTTCCTAAGTTAACGATGTACTTTGATAACAGTGCATTTACAACAGGATCGTTAGCTCCGGTAGACTTAGAGTCATATATAATATATACGCAGTTAAAACCTGTCTATAAAGATACAGAAGTAGCAAAAATTAGATTATATGCACGGGATAAATATCCTAGAAAATCTCCTACAAATTTATTTCCTATAGAAACAATTAAGTTTTTATCTACGGCATCATATTATTCAATTAAAGATGCAGCTACAGATGAAGTCATTATTCCGTATGATAATATTTATACTAAAATAAGTTGTGATAGTACAAGTAATTTTATTCACGTCGATATGAACGGATTTTTACCAGAACGGTATTATCGTTTACAAATAAAAATAGTAGATGGTTTTACTGTTCAGTATGTTGATGATGACATTTATTTTAAAGTAGTTAGATAATGGCAGATAGTGTTTCAAAATTTAAGGATACAAAATATATCATTAATGGGTTAACTACAGTTTCTAATAATGATTCTGTTAATCCTAGGGATACTGCTGGTAATATTATTGTAGACGGTGATTCTTCTATATTGACAATTGAAGGCATCGCTTATGGAATTTTAAATAAATCAGTCTTACCAGTTATTGATACACAATTTAGATATTTTAAATTTCCAGCTACTGTTAGCAATGTTATTGATCCGATAAGCTTAGATACTAATTTAGATTTAGATATTCAACTTGCAGACCCAATATTTGCTAGATATGCACCATCTGCAGATTCTAGGATTGTAGAGGGTGACACATATTCCGGTATTTTAATGGATGATGTTGAAGAAGGTGATTTACAAAAAACTACAAATGCATATTATATTACAAAAGAAATTAAAAATTCTGGGGTTGATTTAAGATTTAGAATTAACTTGCAACATCGATATGATTCAACTCCGGGTTATGGTACCGCTTATTTTTCTATAATTAACACAAATAGTAATGGAGTAAATAGAGAGTACCTTACTTATGCAAATACTTCGCAATTTCAACCTACAGTTTTAGGGTCAATTAATCAATATGAAGTTCAAAATTTAATTATTGATGTCATTATTCCTAATTCAGAATTTGATATCAGTGATACTTTTTCAATAGGTGCTAAATCAGGACAAAATAATAATACACAATATCACACCATTAATAGTATACAATCATATTGGGTAATATCCGATGCTAGTAAAAATGTAGATCTTTGGAATCAGGAAATAAATGTTAACGCAGTATAAAAATATCGATCAAATTCAATTCGCAACGAAATCAACATCGGGACAGCGATTTACTGATATAGAAACTCAATTATTTTCATATTTTGAGTCTAATCAATTCCCAGTTGTCCCGGAAATTACTAATAATTTAGAAGATATTAGATTAGAATTACATGCATATTCATCAAATATTTGGATAACAGGTAATCACAAAATACAACAAGTTACTAAATTATCTGAATTTGTTGATAAAACTACTAATAAGTCGATATCAATTAAAAATGGTATCGGGATAGATCTTAAAAAACAACTCGATACGTTGAAATTATCATATGGTAATTATACGATCGTTGTTAACTTCTTCAAAAATTTAATTGGTAGTTATGAACAACAAACGATATGTATTGATGAAATATCACCAGATCGTACAGAAATAAGATTCCGCGCAATTGATTCAGGTAATCCTAAATTTTTACAAGAAATTACTAATTTTATCGATACGGTAAAACAAACATCGATTGATAAAAATTCGAAGTTTATATCATACTTATTAAATTTTAGTAGAAATCAAACTATACAATTTGTTAACAGTGTAGTAATTGGTGAATACATATATGTTAAATTAAAAGACCAATTACCATTAGAATTTGATATTAATTTTAAATGTTGGATAGTTGCAGAACTAAAAAATCCATACATTGATAAAATTAATATAGTATTAGCTAACAACTTGGTACAATCACCTAAATTATTATCAGGTCCGAATTGGCAAGCATCATATGCATATAATACATCAAATGATACTGGATTAAAAACATGGTCAGACTTACTGGGTTCATCAACTCAAACGTCACAACAACTAGTAGATTCATATTTCTCCGGAAGTTTGTCGTCTACAAAATTAAACATTAACTATGCTGATTTCAATAATTTTATATTTTATAGCTCAGCAACTGAACGATTAGCTAATTTTAGATATAAATTAGAATTGTTAGAATATTATACTTCGCAAAGTGCAGCGGTAGCGTTAATCTCCGGAAGTGTTGCGATTACAAATGCTCAAGATTTTTTAAATTTACAAACTAATTTAATTGGTGGATTTGACGGATTCGAACAGTATATGTATTATCAGTCAGCTTCCATGGTAACTACATATGATTTACCTAGAGAATCGTCAAATGTTATTCAAATTACCGGCAGTTATGTAACTCCCGTACCGAAAACAAATGCTACTAGTCCATATACGTTAGCTTCTATTAATAGTACTAGTTTTTCATCGTGGTATAACAATTTAATTGTAACTGCATCATTATATGATTCATTAAATTCAAATGCATTAATATATGCAATTCCAGAATATATTAGATTTGATGCTAATAATGAGCAATTATCTACATTTGTTAATATGCTCGGACAGCATTATGATATTTTATACACGTATATTAATCATATGTCGTTAATTAATAAACGAGTAGAAAATCCTAAGCTAGGTATGCCAAATGAATTGTTATATTCTGTAGCAAAACAATTTGGATGGACGTTAACGGATGGAAATCAGTCACAAGATTTATGGAAATATGTATTAGGCACGTCTGAAGCGGGAGTTCCTCTTACAGGATCTAATACAGTTGGCGATCCTTCTGTACCAGGCCGCGATATGACATACGCTGTTTGGCGGAGAATTGTTAATAATTTGCCGTTATTACTTAAGTCTAAAGGAACAAAACGAAGTATTCAGGCATTATTATCTTGTTATGGTATTCCGCAATCATTTATTAGTATTAATGAATATGGTGGACCTAGACTCGAACGAGTACCATTATATAAAAAATTAAATTTTGATTATGCATTAGATTTAAGTGGTAGTAGTGCAGGTACTGTTACTGTAAATTATTCACAATCAATTAATACTGTAGAATTACGTTTCCGTACAGCAGATGTTATTAAATATCCAACAATGCCTAGTACAATGAATTTATTTACTATAGGTTCAAATACCGTAACATTAGATTATACTAGTGGTACACTTGGTACTATGAAAATTAATGGTACTAGCTCTGCTAATATTGAATTATTTGATGGTAGTTGGTTAACTACAATGTTACGAACAAATGGCACTAATTTAGATCTAATAACTAAGAAATCCAAATATGGTAAAATTGTTGCCGCTGTTTCAGCGTCAGCTACAGCATCGTTTGCTGCTTCTGCATCATTGACATTAGGAAGTACATCTGCAGGAGCAAGTAGACTTTTAGGACAAATTCAAGAATTACGATTTTGGTCTTCGAGTTTATTAGATTCAGCATTTAATAATCATGTTAGTGCACCAGCAGCATATAACGGAAATTTAGATGCATATGACGAACTAGTATTTCGATTACCATTAACACAAAAAATTAATCATACATTAACTTCAAGTTTAGGTGGATATCAACCTAAGGCGTCGACAATCTCTGCTTCATTTGCTGGATGGACATAGCAACCCCATATGATTCAATCGAAGAAACATATTATTATGATTCTATATCATTAGGGGCTGGTACATTTGATGATAATAAAATTCGTTTAGAAGAAAATGAATTGGTAGGAACATTAGATGTTAAAACTAGAGCAGAACGTAGTCAATTTGATAAAGCTCCATTAGACAGCAAAAAAATAGGCGTATACTTTTCTCCGCAAACCATGATTGATGAAGATATCATTGCTCAATTGGGATTCACTGAATTAGATCAATATATTGGTGATCCAGGAATGACTGAGGCAAACTCATATCCTAGACTAGTGCAAGCTGCTCAAACTTATTGGAAAAAATATTCTAATAAAAATGATATTAATGCATATATTAACATGTTTACATTGTTTGATTTATCATTCTTTAAACAATTAGACCAATTATTACCTGCCCGTACTAGTAAATTAACAGGTATATTAATTCAACCAAATATTTTAGAACGTAGTAAAGATACAATACTTCCAAAAATACAAAGATTTGATAATTCGTATACATGTATAATTGACAATATATCACCAACTGCATCGGCTGCATATATAACATACCTAGGCGAAGTAGATGGGAAGATTTTACAAATTTCTGCAGAGGATGACGATCAATTACAAGGATATTTAACATCATCGACTGCGCAAAAATATGATGGTACACCATATACGTATGATTATTTAATATATTCGGGTAGTACTTATATAACAGCTTCTACTCCATATTGGATGAGTGAGGGTGAATTACCTGTTTATTTAACTGGAGTATATTCAACAATTAAATTGTTAGCATCTGATACTAGATATATTACGGGATCTGCAGTTATAACTAGATGGACCGGTAGTCGAGTTGATGTCCAGGATTATTTACCAACAGGTATTGATAATCATCGATATGCTGGATCTAAATTAACTAGTCCTGCATTTAATATAAATTCAACTCAAACAGTGGATGGTGGCCCGGTCGTAGAATGGCGATCTGCTAATCCAAATCAATTGATCTACCAAAATAACGGAGAACAAGGAAGTTTTGTACTAGTTTAACATCAAAATCAATAACATGTATATTTATATAAAATAAGGTTAAAACATTATGGGATATTTAGATAATTCAAGCGTAACCGTCGACGCAATATTAACATTAAAAGGACGTGAACTTTTAGCTAAAGGAGGTAGTGCATTTAGTATTACTCAGTTTGCAGTAGGAGATGATGAAATTGATTATTCACTATGGAATTCAGATCATCCACTAGGAACTTCATATTATGGTACTATTATAGAAAATATGCCAATTACAGAAGCAGTTCCAGATGAAACGCAGGCATTGAAATATAAATTAATTACATTGCCAAAACAAACAACTAATATACCGGTTGTAAATGTTGGTAATACATCGATAACATTATCAGCGCCAGGAGATAGTGCAATTATTGCACCAAATACAAGTAATTTCCAAGGCGGAAATGCAACTTTAGGATATACTGCAATATTGTCTGATTCTACGATTGCTGATATACAAGTAACTAAAGTTTTACAAAACTCAGTGCTTCCAACTACTCCTCGTTTTATTGGAGATAATGAAGATGCACAAAGTATTGCAGTAGCAGGATTTGAATTCCGAGTTATTGGAAAAACTCAAATGATTGAAGATAAAACTGCAACAATTACTATTATTGCAAACGAAACTGGTGGAAGTGTTACTTTAACTGTTACAGTTAAAAAAGCAACTACTGCAACTATTTAATAGGTAAAAAATATGAATAAATTAATGTTGATTAAAAATTTAAAACAACAACCGTGTCAAGGAGGTGTCCCTAGATTAGGAACCGTACCTATTGCTAACAATCTTAATGCCAATATCTCACCAGGTGGGGTAGCTAGTGCACCAGCGGCTGTAGCTGTTATTAACGAACAAGTACAGCAACTTGCAACTCAACTTGCAAATCAAATGGTTGCTGAAATGCAGCAAACACAAGTTTTAGCTCGTAATGGTAGAACATATACAAAATTTGATGCTGTAAATGATGTTGTCGGAAATCAAACAGAAATTGTTACCGGTGGACTTTGGAGTGATAATTTAGCAAGTTTAACAACTTATTTTACTGCATCCGGCCAAACTACATCACAACGACGATATTATGTTGATGTATATCAAGACACTCCGTCAGCAGAAGGCGCGGCTGTACAATATTCATTGGCATACGGTCATGCATTAGGTAGTGGGTCTGATTCACAAGGTCAATTAAATGATTCTCCATCTAAAGCTATTTATTCGCAATATAGACAATTATTATTAGCCCCAACTGACACTAGATTTACGACAGCAGGTTCTGGTAGTACTGATTCAATATATATAGTTAATTTTAAACGTAGCAGATTAAAAGAACGTTTAGATCCAGGAAATTTTGAAATTCCACTAGTAAAAATATTATCTAGAGCTACAAACGCAACAGGATCTGTAGCTACCGGTAGTGGTATTATTACATTGATTGATGATTCATCTATTGCAGCTGCATCAATTGGACAATCAGGAAAAGTTTATAATATTGTTTCCGGATCGATCAACTCCGGTGTTTATAATTCAGCAGCACCTGTTTATTATGGATTAGTATATCCGGATTATGGTACTTTGATTCTAGACGGTAAAATGTTAGATCAACAATCTGGATTTGCAACTAATACTAGTTCTAGTAGTGAAGGAAATAATCATTTTGTATTACATCATTCAATATCTGGATCAGCATTCTTTACAAATCCGTCAACTAGTGATCCATATAGTTTTATTGCAAGAAATTCTGAAAAGGTTACTAGTACACATTATTTTGTAAGAATTAAAAATGCAGAATATAATTTTTCAAATAATCCATCATATGTTTCTGGCAGTGTAGGTCAAATTGCCCAATCAACATTTATTGGCGATCCAAAAACATATATAACTACAGTAGGATTATATAATGATCAACAAGAATTATTAGCTGTTGCTAAATTAAGTAAGCCGTTATTAAAATCGTTTCAACGAGAATCACTGATACGTGTAAAATTAGATTTCTAAAAAACAACAATGATTTAGGCCCCGGTATATTTATATTAAATGTCCCGGGGCTTTTACTATCATGGCAGAAATAAAAATACAAAATACCGAAAATTTATATCAAGGAGTATATCCTGCGGTTTTTAAAAAAATCGATCAGTCTGATATTAATGTTAATCCATTTCAAGTTTTTAAAACTTGGAGTGTATTGTCGGGTAGTAGTACATCTAGTTTACTTCCGTTACAAGGTGTATATAGTGATACATCCGTATTACCAATATTGGGTAGTGAATTAACATATAATGATGCTGCAAATATCGACGGATCATTACAATCCATAATATATTTTAGTGTAAATCATTTATACTATAAATACAAATCAAACCCAGCACAAACATATGGTCCTACCGATATAACTAGAACGAAAAAGTTTTTATTTCAAACAGCATCTATTTTTTCAATTCCACAAGTTAAAATTGGAGAAGGAATAAAACCTGGTTCATTTACTTTAAGCGGAAGTTATATAACAGGCGCAGTTTATGGATCATCATATTATGGTACCGGATCTTATAGCACATTAACTAATCTTTATATAAAGTCCGATCGATATGGAAATTTATATAATGCTTCATATAATACTAGTTCAATTGTTTCCGATGTAAAATTTTATGAAGGATTTAATGAATATTTTGATACATCTAGAATTACATATAAATCAGAAAATGTTACATATGTTCCTGGAATTAATACTACATCGGGTCAACAAGATATATTAGGGTTATCAGCTAAATTTAATGGTAATGGATTTATTGAAACTGAAATAGATGGATTATATGATCGAGACAATAATTATGCAATATCTTTTTTTATAAGTAGTTCGAATACAAGTATTACAAATCAATTGATTATAGCAAAAGCATCTAGTTCAATAAGTCCAACATATCCGTTTAAAATTGAATTAAGTGGTAGCAATCAATTGATATTTTCAGCTGCGGGTAGCAATACATTTAAAACTCAAATTACATCATCAACCGCAGTATCTAGTTCGTGGTATCATGTTGTCTGTCAAAAGTCAGGTAGTTCATTGCAAATGTATATTAATGGAACTTTGCATTCTAATGCATCATCTAATTTATTAATTGTTCCAAATTCTCCATTTACAGCATCAGCAAGAATTGATAATACGGATACATTGAAAATAGGCGGTTATAGCACCAATAGCTCAAACGTACAAGGTTTAATTGATGAAGTTAGAATCTTTAATAAGTCGCTTACGGGATTAGAGATAAGTGCGTTAATGGACCGTAGCGAGACTGGAAGTGTTTTACAAACTCAATATGTAGGAAACATATTTACTAAGCAGGGAATAGCAGTAATTTCATCGCTCGATTATCGATTTAATAATATTATATATACGCCATTTACTGCATCATATCGTAGTACCGTTACAATAAATGAATTAAGTGTAGTTGCTCGTTTAGATGCTGGCGATTTTAATATGTCGACTAACATAACATTAACACAAGATGATGATGTTACATATTATTCATTTGTGTCTGGTAGCGATTTTGCGCCATATATTACAACAATTGGAATGTATAATGATGCGGGACAATTGTTAGCTATTGGAAAATTAGCAAATTCAATTCGTAAAAGAAATGATGTTGATATGAACTTTTTGATACGTTTAGATTTAGATAAAAATATAATTTTTAAAGGGTAATGAGATGATACGATTAAAATCATTATTAGAAATGGTAGATACGGATTTAACCCGGCTATTAGATAAAATTAAAAATAAACAGTTTAAATTTATCGGTGCGGGAGATAATGGACGTGTTTACGAAATAAATGGTGAAGATCGTTGTTTTAAAATTACACAAGAACGTGATGAATTTGAGGTGGCTACTACTATTGTTGGACGATGGACTGAATTTACGACTTTTATTCCAATTTACTATGTCGACGACCAACAACATATGTATATAATGGCAAATGCAAAAAAATTAACTACAGCAGATACTAATACAATTGATAAATTCATGAAACAATTTGCTCAATATGCTAGATCTCAAGGAGGCGAAGTTAGTATTTTTGAATTTTTAGATAATGACGGAGCTAGAGATACTAGTCAAAAGCTAGTTAATTTTTTACGGGCTTTACAGCGAGATATAAACAAAACTAATATTCCGGAATTAGATTTAGATTTAGATTTTAATTCAGGCAATATAATGATATGGAATGGTAATATGGTGATGGTTGATTGGTGATAAATACTAGTAATATTAAGATATACATATTTATATAAAATACTAAATAAGAAAACTACTATGCATAAAATATTAGAACAAATAATTTTCAAAAGTTTATTTGAAGATACAATTAAAACTGTAATTAAACAAGCTCCAAGATCGGTTGTCGACAAAGCACGAGCATTAAAAGGATATGCATTTCGCATACAATCAACTAGAACAGGTGGTACTGTTGATATAGACACTCTAGTTAAAAGAGTACGTATTAATGATCAATATGGTGAAAATTCACATACTAGTGATGATAAATGGGTTTATATATTTGGCGCAGATTTACGAGATGCTGAAAGAAAGTTTTTTTGTAATGTATTAATTTTACCTGTCGCTGCAGCTATTAAAATTTATGGTAAAGACGGCGTAATTGATGCTCAACAAAATGGATTAATTGGAACTGCGCCTGTTTATCGAGAATTAGCAATAGCTAAACCAACAGTTGGTCAAGTCGTGGATAAAGGGTCTGATTTTATAAAATCAATTGTATCAAATACAGAACCAACAAAAGAACCAATTAAACCAGGGGAATTAGAAAAGAAAAATTATGAGTTCCGGCCGGCAGATGCTGACGGAAATCCAATTAACACAGCTGCTTCTGGATCATCTGACTTTAAAAACGTTGAACTAAAAGGCGATGAAATTATAATTAAAATGCCAAAAGCTGGATTTAAACAAGGTATTAAAGATAATGATGAATTTGCAAAAGTTCAACAGGTTTTAATTGATATATGTAAAGGTCCATTTGGTATAAAGCTGTCTGAAAATTTTCCTGATTTTAAAACGGATGCTAATAAATTTGTAGGTTATGGCACTGACGGTAATTATGGTCCTATTTCTGCAAAAATTATTGCTTGGTTAAGTTGGGGAGCAGAAACGCCAGATAAAAACGGTACTGACGGAACAGCAGCCACGCCGGAGTTAATAAATACAATGATAAGATTCTATTTTCCGGGAGGAAGCAAAATAAAGATCATTGCAGAAAATTTAATATCTTACAAACCTAGATATATGACAATTATAGAATCTAAAATATTACAAGAACAATTAAATTTAAACAGACCACTACCGCCACATCTTGTTACTAAAGTAGTTCCGAAAGTAAATCCTAAAGTAAATCCTAAAGTAGATCCTAAAATACAAAAGATGTCACCGGAGCAACAGAAAAAAGTAAAAGCTGATATAGAAAAAGCAAAGAAAATGGCAGATGATGCTCTTTTACTTGCATTAGCACAAACGAAAAAAGCAGCGGCAGAGAAAGCAAAGAAAACATCTGGTGGATCGGGGTTGATGCGTGGAAAGAATGGGTCTGTTATTCCTGTTGCTACATTTAACCTGTTTAAAGGTAGTCAAGACCGTAAACCATATACTCTAGCAACAAAGTTATTTAAACCAATGGTTTATGGTAAATCTAATTTAACAGTAAGAATGGGGGTCGACCCGCAGTGGCAAAGTTTACAAGGATTTACGAGTACCGGTGGCGGAAGCACGGCAGCTGCTACTATAAGTCGTGGTTTTGGAGCTGCTGGATTAGCATCAATTATAGATTTTTTTACTCCATCTAATAAGGCAAAATGGTATTTTAAAGGAATGTATAAAGGCGCAACTATAGGCACTGACAGTATTATAAAAGGTGTACATACAACAGTGTATTGGATTCCAGGTAATGCAGATCCTCAATTTTTTACATGGTATTATATAACATCTGGAAAACAAAGCGCATGGTTTCCAACTGCTTGGTTCGAAATACCAAAATAAATTATTAAAAACTAGTTATGGCAAAAAATCATTTTCACAGCTCGGGTAATTCAAAACGTGCTGCAGCATTAAAATACGGTTATAAATCTGGATTAGAACATACAGTTGCAGAACAAATAAAAACTGCGGATTATCCGTTAAATTACGAAACAGAAACACTTAATTACATAGTGCCTGAGCGTAAAGCAAAATATACTCCTGATTTTATATTCACAAAAAAGAATGGCCAATTAATGTATATTGAAACAAAAGGACGTTGGACTAGCATTGATCGGCTTAAAATGAAACATGTTTTAGCATCAAATCCAGATATTGATATTCGCATGGTATTCCAAGCTCCTACACAAAAAATATCAAAAGGAAGTAAAACTACATATGAATCATATGCAATTAAATTAGGCATAAAACATGTAGGTAAAAAAGATATTCCTGCAGAATGGATGGCGGAATGTATTAAAAATGGTGAATCTCCACAACAAGTTAAAAGTTTTTTTGCTTAAGGTTGGAAGTGTCAATTATTTTAACTATATTTTATGAAGATTAATGAATTTATTTAATTAATTGATTGATTCAGTTTTTTTGAATCGATCGTTAAGCCAGTAATGTAATGTATGTGCTTAACTAATAATATAATATATATAATATATTAAATTGGATTCCTTACATTATTTTATTATATTATAATATGACGAATCTTAAACTCCTCCAATTGTTAGAATCAATATTGGGTAAAGGGAAATCTACTTCCGGAGACAACATTGCATTCTTCTCTCCATTCGTTTCACATTACAAACCAAAATTAGAAATTAACATTAAAACAACTAGTGCTGGAGAAAATCATTGGCATTGTTGGATATCTGATAAAAAAGGTCGAAGCATTGCTTCTTTGTTTAAACAATTAAATTTACCAAAAGAACGGTTTGACCAACTTTCTAGAATAATTGAATCAGCAAAATATCGTGTTGATACAACCAAAGAAAAACAAGAAATAATACAACTACCAAAAGAATACATACCACTTTGGAACAAAAAAAATACACCTGATTATAGAAATGCAATTCACTATCTTACACAACGAGGTGTATCTATTTTTGATATCTTAAAATATCGTATTGGTTATTGTGAAGCTGGAGAATATTCCGGAAAAATTATTATACCAAGTTATGATGCTGACGGACAATTGAATTATTTTGTTAGTAGAGCATTTTATCGAGCTGATAAATTTAAACATAAAAATCCTAAAATTTCAAAAGATATTATTGGTTTTGATTTGACAATTAATTGGGCAGAGCCAATCGTATTATGTGAAGGTGCATTTGATGCAATTGCAGTTAAACGAAATGCTATTCCATTATTTGGTAAAATCATACAACCTGCACTTCAAAAGAAAATTATTGAAAAACGAGTACGAGACATTTATATTTGTTTGGATGCCGACGCATTACGCAATGCATTGCAATTTGCAGAACGATTTATGGCAGAAGGATTAAATGTATATTTTATTGAATTACAGGCAGAAGATGCATCGGAATTAGGTTTTAATAAAATTACAGAAATTATACAAAATACTCCAGTATTAACATTTGAACATGTTATGGAATTAAGAATGGGTCTTATATGGAAATAAAAAAAATACAATCAACTATTAGTAAAATTGATAAAATCTTTCATGTATCTGATATTCATATTCGTACATTAAAAAGACATACAGAATACCGAGAAGTATTTCAAAACATGTTTACTTATATTAATAGTCATTCAACTGAAAATAGTATTGCAGTTGTTACTGGAGATATTGTTCACAGCAAATTAGATATGTCACCAGAACTAGTACAAATGCTAGTTGATTTCTTTAATGGCTTTGCAATACCTACAATTGTTATTCTAGGTAATCATGACATGAATTTAAATAATATGCATCGCATTGATGCTGTTAGTCCTATTTTAGATGTTATTAATAATCCTAATATAATTTTTATTAAAGAAAATGGATTGTTTGAATTTGGTGGAATTACATGGAATCATATGGCTGTTGATAAGACACCTGATGAATATGTTCGAGCTAAAGATTTTGATGCGCCATATAAAATTGCATTGCATCACGGAGCGGTAAATACTGCTAAAACGGATATTGGATATCAAATTTCAAATGAGCATGTAACTACAGAAATGTTTACAGGACATGATATTACATTGCTAGGTGATATACATAAACCGGCACAATTTTTAGATGCTGCACAAACTATTGCATATCCTGGATCATTAATTCAACAAAATCATGGCGAAGCATTAGACCACGGGATATTGGTGTGGAACGTTGAAAATCGTCGTGCCGACTTTGCTGAAATACAAAATGATTATGGATATGTAACTATAGAAACATTGGGTTCGACAATTGTTACATCACCACATCGAATGC
>Ga0114982_1000311_pt1 | contig 26160 bp, 20 predicted proteins | sample Shrwel_input2_FT_FD_87183 | JGI IMG/M metagenome (GOLD analysis project Ga0114982, IMG submission 87183) | Subsurface microbial communities from deep shales in Ohio, USA - Utica-3 well 1 S input2 FT | ecosystem: Environmental > Aquatic > Deep subsurface > Shale gas/oil reservoir > Produced... | reverse complement strand
GCAGATTATTGAACGCCATCTGCAGCAACCCAGCATGCTGCTGAGCGAATTGGCTGAATTTGTCCGCAGCATGAAAGCTGCGACTTAATCCCAAACCACCAGGATGGGATCAGTCCTGATCCCATCTGCATCCCACCTTCATCCCATCGGCACCATGCTGCTGAGCTGTAATCCCGCTGTGCATCGATAAAAACACAGGACGTGCCGCCACTTCGCAGGTAAAATGACCAGGTTGCTGCCGGTGCAGTCTTGGCAGTTGTTTGTGGAGATGTGAATGAAAACCAGTTCTGTGGTGCTGTTCTATATCGGATTGTGTGTCCCCTGCTGGAGCATGGCGCAAACCGCCAATGCCAAAAGAGTCTCAATTGAACAAGCCCTGCATCATGGCAGTGATGTCATTCACACCCTGCCCTGTGTGGTGGCCGCACCTGTCACTTACCGGATCGCCAGCCATGCCAGCGCTGAATTGTTGCAATTGCTGCCGGTCGGCACTTCAGTGCGCAAGGGCCAGCTCGTGGCTAAGCAGGACGATGGTTATTTCAGCCGCAACCTGGCGTTAATCAAAACTGATATTGAATCGGCACGGATCGCCAAGACCTTTGCCGAAGATGAATATAACCGCGCCAATATGTTGAGTAAAAAAGGCCTGGCGTCATCGGCAGAGCTGAATAAATTTAAGCTGCAACTGGATAGTGCCGGTCTGAAAATGCAGCGCTTAGCGCTGGAACTGCAATCGGCGGAAGTCCGGTTTAAGCGGCTGTCCCATTATGCCCCTTTTGATGCCCAGGTCATTGCAGTGAACTCAGAGCCCGGCGCCCAACTGGCCGAAGGCCAACCGATACTGCAATTGATGTCGACCCAAAACAAGCAGCTGGAATGTAAACTGCCGATCATGGCCTATCAAAATACCCTGAGTTTACAAGGCCACAGGTTTGATTTTAATGGCAAACCGCTAAAACTGCGTGAAGTCAGCCAGCAGCTGGACTCTTCGGCGGAACATTTGACCTTGTATTTTGACCATCCGGCCAAAGATAAACGCGATTTGCTGGTCGGCTACCGGCAGGAAATCACCATGGCGGTGCAAGCGGATAACATCAGTAAAGTGCCTTATGACGCGGTGGAGCTGGAAGGCATCACTTATCATACCTGGCGGGTCAAAAACGATGGCAGTGTGGAACGGCTGAAGGTCGATATCCTCGGCTCGCTGGATGCTTATTATATTGTGCAATCGGATGTCAAACCGGGCGATAAACTGGTGGTTCGGGGTCAACAAGGACTGGTCAGTGGCCAGCAAGTGGAACTGATCAGCCGCGATGCGCCGCCTTAAGCTTGTTATTAATCAGTAGGTTGGAAGTGGTGTACGCGTAGGTCGGACTCGAAGCGCAGCGGCAGTCCGACAGGTGACATAGCAAAGTTTATTCTTCATCTTGTTGGACGCCAAGCGTTGCACGAAACACGTCGGACTGCCCAACTGCTTTGCAGTTGGTCGAGTCCGACCTACAGATGTATAAGCATCGGGTCACACTTCGTGGTGAGTCCAACCCACCACGTGATGAAAATAACCTACGGGTTTACTTCTCCAGCAAGACCGGATATTTCAGATAAGTTTGATCATAAAATGGCGAACGCTGATAAAACCACATCAGGCGGGCCTGACCATCTTTTTTCAGTTTGGCATCGGCTTGTTCTGCCGCCGCAAAATCCTGTTTTAACCGGCTATCGGTCGCCAGTTGTTGTTCAATCCAGGGCAACAGCGCATAAGATTCAAAATATTCAGTCCGCTCGAACATGCCATGGAAAAAACCCCAGCTAAAAAATGAGTCCGGGCCCTGCGGGGCTAATAATGCCACTGCCAGGCGGCCTAAAGGTTGATCGGTACTGATCCGCACTGAACCCGCCGGCAATTGATACTGCAGCCATTGCGCAGTAAAACTGGCACTAACACCAATCCGGCCCTCAAAGGGTGCTTTGGCAAACTGCGGATCTTGTGCCACCCACTGCTGTAATTCAAGCTGCTTGGGCTGACTCAACCGCGTCATTTCGATGCCATGCAATACCAGCCTTGCAATGACATCCTGATATTGCGGCGGGATCCAAAAAGCCGCCGGTACATCGACTTCCACTGCCGGAACTTTTTCCCAGTAGACGGGTAATTCGGCGTAGTCTTTTGGTTGGCCTGTCCATTTCACATAAGGCGCTTTACTGATCTCACTCTTGGCAATTTCATAACTGATGCCTTTAAACGGGATTGGTTCAGCTTGTTCCGCCGCTTTAAACGCCAGCACCTGCCGTTGTGGCCGGGCATTTTGATCCGCCTGTTTCGCCAGTTGTAACACTTTACCTTGTTCATTCAGCAGTTTTAAACTCTGCTCCAATAACAGATAAGTGCCCAGCACCCGTTGTTTATAAGGCTTCAGGCTGTGATTTTCCACCAACACCGTCGGTAAATGACGCACGTCGCCATAGCCATTGGAAAAACGCGGGGTGGCAGTCCAACCACTCAGGCCTTTGGCAAAATCCAACCGGTCCAGCCCAAACACCAGTGGCCCTGGAATATGACCCTGCCGGTTTAACGCTTTATCGACCGCAGGCCGGTACACTTGCGCCAGCCAACTGGCGGCATTCGGACTCAGGCTGGCAAAGGGTTCATTAAAACCATAGGTAATATCGTACTGATAATCTTCACCGTCTGTCACATGCACATCAATATACAGATCCGGCTGATACTGATTCAGTACTTTTAGCACCGCATGCATTTCCAGACTATCGGCCTTGGCATAATCGCGGTTGATGTTCAGATTCTGTGCATTACTGCGCCAGCCCTGATGGACAGGACCACGTTGATTCATCCGGTTAAATTGGCCCCGTCTTTCGTGCGCATCCACCGACAAAACCGGAATAAACAGCAAATCCGCCCCTGCCAGTAATGCCGCTTTATCACCATGAGCAATATCACGTAATAACATCAGACCGGCATCTTTGCCATCAATCTCACCGCTGTGGATGCCGGCTTGTACCAGCAAGGTTGGCCGACCATTTTTGCCAGCTAAATCGGGCTGCGAACTGGCTTTGACCAGATAGATGTCGCGGCCTTGCGGGCTTTGGCCAATGACTTCCAACCTTAATTGCGGCGAACTGGCCACCAGTTTTTTTAAGTAACTGAGCGTTTGAGCATAATCCGGGCTATCGGTCAGACCTGTGGTTTCCGCCGGCGTTACCCAGGGATGTTGTAACTGAATTAACTGTTCCGAGTGGCCCTGCCAGGCTGGCAACGGCGGTAAATGGTCAGCCGCCTGCAACGGCAGCGCCAAGGCAGCCAGACAACAAAAAGACAATAACTTCATGGTAATGAGGTGACTCCGACACCGAATAAACGCCGCTGCAGGCCATTTTGCTGTTGCAGGGCTAAGCCGCGGTTAAATTGCTGAATAATGCCATGACAAGGCAGATAGTTTCTTGAACATACCAGATAAGCAGGTTTAGCTGTCAAGAGTGGTTTCGACAGAACCCTTAATTTCAGTGTTTGTTGTGGCAAGCTCTGACTTAACTGATGCGCGACAATCGGGTCCATCAGGATAAAATCAACTTTGCCAGTCGCTAATAACTGTAAGGTCTGGTAATCAGAAACTGCCATGGTTAAACGAAATCCGGCTTTGGCCGCTTCAAACTGGGCACCGTAAAAATACCCCTGAGTCACACCAAGCCGGTAGTCAGCTAACTGATCCAGCCGCTCTGGTACCGCAGTTTGGCTGGCCAGGCTGATCAGGACCTGGCGCAGGTGCACCACAGGTTCAGAAAACAACCAGTCTTGTTCCAGTTCTTTCTCTTTAAACCACAAAAATGAGGCATGCTGCGGCGCTGTGGCAGCCTGGCGGATATGTTGCCAGGGCTTAAACTCTAGCGTTGTGGCGATGCCCTGCGATTGAAACGCAGCCACCACCAATTCGGTCAACAGGCCCTGAGCAGGCGATTGCTCATCGATATAAGGCGGATAATTGTCCACCACCAGCGTCAGACTGTTGCCAGTTGCTTGGGGCACTGCAGCCTGTGCTGTAGCCGCCGGGCTTAACAAGCTCAGCACTGCTGTGATCAGTAAGCAAGGGAAAAAAAATGATTGGCTCATGGTGCTAAACGTTTGAACTCGAGTGCTCAGCAGCCTAAGGCAAGCGCCGGTAAAAGTACAGCCCAGGATAAAAAAGCTGTGTTACCGGCGCCTGTACTCTGAGTTAATGCACCGGCACTGATTTAATCCGATACACAGAGCAATACAATAAGGGTAAAAATAACAGTGTCAGAATAGTGGCAAAGCCGAGGCCAAACATGATGACGACCGCCATACTGGCAAAAAAGTCATCCGCCACCAAGGGGATCATACCAAGAATAGTGGTAATAGCCGCCATCGCGACTGGCCGCACCCGACTAACGGCACTGTGGAACACGGCGGCAAAAGCCTCGCGGCCTTCACTCAGTTCCAATCTAATCTGATCCAGCAGCACAATGCCGTTTTTCACCAGCATGCCAGACAAACTTAAAAAGCCAAGCAACGCCATAAAGCCAAACGGCACGTTCACCACCAAGAGTCCCAGCGTGACGCCAATAATGGCTAACGGCACACAGGCCCAAATCACCAGCGCATCACGACTGGAATTAAACAGCAGTACGGTCACCACAAACATAATCAGGTAACCAAGCGGCAAGGAGCCAAATAAGGCTTTTTGCGCTTTGGTCTGAGCTTCCAACTCGCCGCCCCAGCTCAAAGTGTAACCCGTTGGCAGCGCTATGGCTTCAATCTGCGGTTTCACCCTGGCCAGTAACTGCGCGGCAGTGCCATCCCCCAGAATATCGTGGTCCGCCATCAGCGTCAGAGTCCTTTTGCGATCCCGCCGCATAATTTGTGGATCTTCAAATACCAGGTCAAAACTGCTGACCACCTGGCTTATCGGGATGTAACGGTTTAATTTCGGGCTGTAGACCTGCAAATCCGACAGGGCATCAATGCTATGCCGTTCAGTGGCTGGTGGCCGGCTAATAATCGGTAGCAAATGGGTGCCATCACGATAAATGCCGACCGCTTTGCCATTGACGTGCGTCAGCAAGACATCATCGATATCCTGTTTACTAATGCCAGCCCGCCGGGCCGCAGCCTCATTAAAATGCGGCCGCAGCACCTTCACCCGTCCCCGCCAGTCATCTCTGATATTGCGGGCTGCGGCATCCGCCATCAACACCGCTTTGGCTTGTTCACCTAATTGTCTTAACACTTCGGGATCTGCACCACTAAAACGGGCTTCAATTTTAGCGGCGGTGGAAGGTCCGACTTCCAACCGTTTTAATTTTTGCTCCAGCCTCGGATGTTGTTGTTCGATATACTCACGCAGCCGTGCCATCACCGGCACTAAATCCGCTTTGTCCCCCACCCGCACGATCAACTGGCTGTAAGCCGGGTAAACCTTTTCCGGCTGATAGGTCAGCATAAAACGATCGGCACCGCGACCTGTGGTTAACGTTACCGCTTCCACTTCGGATTGTTGCTGCAAATAGGCAGAGACTTGTTGCGCTTCTTCCAGCGAATGCCGGATATCTGTGCCCGCTGGTTGCCATAAATCCACCAGAAAAATGGGCGTGTTGGAGGCCGGGAAAAACACTTGTTTCACTTTGCCAAAACCAATCACAGCCGCCACCAGCATCAGGATCATCAGGCTGTAACTGAGCAGCCGGTACGTCAGCACAAAATGCAACATGGCGCGATACACATCAAAAATCAAACCGCGGTACAGCATGTTTTCATCGACATTCTGCTGTGCATCGGCCTGACTTGCCGTCAATTGGACATTTTTAAACAACAAACTGGCAAAAAATGGCGTCAGGGTGATGGCTGTGACCCAGCTTAATAACAAGCTGACCAGCAATACCCAGAATAAACTGCCGGCAAACTCGCCTGTGGCGTCACTGGACAAGCCGATAGGCGCAAAGGCAGTCACCGCAATCACTGTGGCCCCTAACAGCGGCCATTGCGTCTGACGCACGATTTGTGATGCCGCTTGCGATAACGACAAACGCCGCTGCATACCAATCAAAATACCTTCCACCACCACGATGGCATTATCAACCAGCATGCCAAGGGCGATGATCAAGGCACCGAGCGACACCCGCTGCAGTTCAATCTGCATTTGCTGCATGAAAATAAAAGTACCCAGTACCGTCAGCAGTAAAATCAAGCCAATCAGAAAACCACTTTTTAGCCCCATAAAGACCAGCAGCACCAGGATGACGATCACCACAGATTCCACCAGATTCAGAATAAAACCGTCGACGCTCTGTTCAACTTCCGCCGGCTGATTGTAAATGACCCCAACATCCATGCCGATCGGCCTGGTATATTCCAGTTCCGCCAATCGCGCTTGCACGGCTTTGCCCACATTCACCACATTGACACCGGCGGTAAAAGACACCCCCAGGGTCAGCGCATGTTCACCGCCAAAACGAATAATATGCGATGGAATTTCCTGATTGTCGCGATAGACCCGCGCCACATCGCCTAAATAAATCAGTTCTTTTGCCGCCGGATTACTGATAATCAGTTGTTCCAGCTCCGCCACGGACTGAAACTCGCCGCTCGGATAAATCCGCACACTGTCAGGCCCGACCTGAATAGAGCCGGCATTGGACACCACATTCTGCGTTTGTAATAAGCTGGCAATCTGTTGTGGCGGGATGCCAAGGGACGCCAATCTGGAACGGGAAATCTCCACAATCACCTGTTCCTGTTGCCGTCCACCGACTGAGACTTTACCCACCCCGTCCACCAGCACCAGTTCACGGCGCAAAATATCGACATAATCGCGCAGTTCGTCATCGGTATAACCCTGGCCGGTAATGGCATAGAGCATGCCGTAGACGTCACCAAAATCGTCATTCACCATCGGCGGTTTAACCCCCGGCGGCAATTGCGGCGTCAAATCATTAACTTTACGTCTGAGCTCGTCCCAGATTTGCTTTAATTCTTTAGCGCGATAAATGCCTTTCATTTCCACCATAATTTGCGACTGACCGGCGGTCGAAATCGAAGTAACATGATCAACATAAGGTAATTGCTGGATAGCATTCTCCAGCGGATAACTGACTTCTTCTTCCACTTGTTGCGGTGAAGCGCCAGGGTACTGCGTGATCACCATCGCCTGTTTGAGGGTAAATTGCGGATCTTCCAGTTGACCCAGCCCGGTGTACGCGCTGATGCCGCCAAAAAGTAAGATCAAGGCCACCAACCATGATGAAGTGGTGTTTTTAATAAAATACTGTGCAGCATCCATCCGTTACAGTCCCCGCTCCCGTTGCCATGGCCGCACTTGCTGGCCCTCAGTCAGTTGCTGGGTGCCAGCAGTGACAATTTGTTCACCCACCGCCAGCCCGGAAACAATTTCGATACCATCGGCGGTTAAACGGCCAATCTTGACAGCACGGCGTTGCACTTGTTGTTTATCCGGCTGATAAACCCAGACAAAACGTTCCGGATGATCAACCGGCTGGTCGTTGGCGGCAAATACCGCCGTTGCCGGGACCCGCAACGCTGACACATCCAGGCTGGTAAACTTGGTTAAATCCGCAATCACATTGGCGGTCATGCCAGAGAACACATTAAATTCTTTCGGGGTTGCCATGCTGAACACCACTTTGAAGCTGTTGGTGGCAGTATCAGCGCGGGTATCCCACTCTTTCAGGCTGGCTTTGTAGCGCAGGCTCGGATAAGAATCAAACACCACATCCGGTTGATAAGCAATATCGCGGCGGACTGAGGCAATCACATCTTCCGGTACCTGGATCACGACGTCGACCATATCCCGCAGTTGTAATTCCAATACCGCTTGCTGCGCCGCCACGTTTTCATGATTTTCCACCAGCGAGCGCGACACAGTGCCAGTAAAGGGTGCCAACATTTGAGTGTAACTTAAGTTGGTTTCACTGGTTTTCAGATCGGCCTCTGCTACCTGCAACTGGGCTTTTGCCTCATCAAACATGGCCTGTGACACTAATTTCTGCTTAATCAGGCTCTCAGCCCGTTCAAACTGAGCTTTCGCCAGTTGATATTTGGCCTGTGCCTGTTGCAGCTTTAACTTAAAGTCGGTTTGATCCAGTGCTGCCAGTAATTGACCTTTTTCCACATGCTGACCCGGTCGTACCTTCAGCGCTGTCAGTTTGCCTGCCACCCTGAAGGTCAAGCGAGCGTTTTCAGTTGGTTCCACCAGCGCCGGAAATTGCCGGATCGCGCCACTATGCAGATCCGTCAGTTGAAATAATTTGACCGGTCTAATCACAACTTCATTTGTGCTTTGGGGCGCTTTTGAGCAAGCCACCAGTGTCAGGCTGCTGATCACTGCGGCCCATACCAACTTTTTCACCATCATCCATCTCTCCAGCAATTGTTCGGATTCTTTATCCAGCGCCAACCAGGAACTATACAAGCCCAGTCTTTAAAGTTAAATTTATATTTACTGCTAATCTTGATAACTAAAACTTATGAACATCACCGCATTGTCAATCCTCGAAGCCATCAACCAGAGTGACAGTCTGCAACAAGCGGCGCTGAAACTGCATAAAACCCAACCTGCGCTCAGCATGGCATTACGCAAACTGGAACAACAATGTGGTTTTACCCTGGTCGATCGCAGTGCATACCGGTTGAAACTGACCCCTGCCGGTGAACGCTATTTTCAACAAGCGCGTCAGGTGCTGCATCATAGTGCCCAGTTAAAATCGCTGGCCCGGCATTTAAGTCAGGGGGCGGAAGCCAGTTTACGGATTGCGATTGATGAATCAGTAGCAGCAGAACCTTATCTGGCCGCGATTGGACTAGCGCAACAGCGCTTTCCGCACACCGAATTATCAGTGAGTTTTGATTACCGCTTGTTAGCGCTGGAAAAATTAAAGCACCAACAGACCGATCTCGCAATTAGCCCCTGGTTTCCGGTGTTTATTAGTCTGGGCGCATTTTTACCCCAGAGCGTCGGCAGCTTTGAATTAATGCTGGTGGCAAGCCCACACTTATTGCAACGGCTGGCAGAGCCGTTAAGCCAGATCCAGCAGTTACATGCCTTACCGCAACTGGTGGCAGATTCACAGGCACTGGATTTTGACAGCGGCAAACTACTGCCGCTGCAAAGCGCGCATCGGGTTAAAGTGAATAACAGTCTGGCACTGAAACATGCACTGCTGGCTAGTCTCGGTTGGGGCATGGTGTCCAGTCATCAGGTGCAGTCTGAGCTGGCCAATGGCGACTTAGTGCAATTACAACTGGAGGATTTTCCACCACAGATCCAGGGAGATGTCCATCTGGTCAGGCACCGCGATCAATTAATGGGACCGGTGGCGGAGTTTTTATGGCAACAATGGACAGGCATGGTACCGGCAGTCTGAGCGCTAGAGCTCAGAACCGGTAACTTGCAGCCAATTGGTAATTGTACTCCGCAGCAGCAGCAGAGTTTGATTGCTTCGAACGACGCACCGAAGCTTGCATCGCCCATGCTGTCGTGACAAACCAATGGCTGCGCAGTGCCAGGCCATTCAAACCGTCGTTGCCCAGCAATCCCGACGACTCCCAGTCATAACCCAGCCCGACAGACCAGGCTGGGTTCAGATAATAATCCGCCTCGGCCTGATAACCATTGTTGCTGCTATCAGGCGTGTTTACAAAGCTGGCCGTTACAGTCAGCCAGTTGCCGTTTGGCAGCTGCAGTATCTTTTTACTGCTGACCGCATAGAGCGGCTCAATGGCAACGATATCGCTGCTATAACGAGTCATGTTGACCGTCAGCAGCCAGTCTTGCTGCATAAAATAGCCAAGTTTAGCTGTGGCCCCCCGATTAGCACTTTGGTTGGGCTGATAAAGGTTCAGCGCTGCATAAAAATTATGTTGCGCCGACATATAATCCGCGCCAGCGGACCAGCTGTTGCTGTACGAACGCTGCATGTTGCCGGCCACTGCGTAACGAACATCGCTGCGGTCATAGCTGGCGTTCAGGCTGGATTGACGCTGCAAAAAAGCCGCTTCAGCCAGTGGCTGGGCAGTGTTGAGCTGCACTGGCTGCAGATAGATCTGCTGTCCCACTTGCCAGTTCGCACTATGGGCTTGTGGTTGTTGCTGCAGATCCATCCACTGATAAGACAGGTCGGTCTGAAATTGAAAGCTATTGGCGCTGGCTGCGGTGGACTGCAGCATCATACCAAGCAATGGCAAGGTAATTTTTAACATCAGGTACAGCCTCAAAAAAAAGGCGGCACTATACGGATGGTGAGTGGCAATTGCAACGTTAAAGCACTGTTCACATATTTGTGGGTGGCACGTTTTAACAAACACATCTGTGGGTGGCATATATTAACAAAGTCGCCAGTTTGACTACCACATTCAACCCGATTGCGCTTACGCACAACTCGCCGTGCCGGCGCATCCATAAAAAAAGCCCCGCAAAGCGGGGCTAAAAATCAGCAAAATAGGGGGGAACAGCTGGCGCTATCAGAAACGGTAGCTGGCACCGACTTGATAAGCCGTTTCGCGCAGACCCAGATCATCCTGATAAATCCGGCCAACCGAGGCATTCAGGGCCAGATTTGGTAAAGCAAACCACTGACTGCGGACTTCAAAACCGTCGTTTTCGGACTGGAATACACCCGGTGACAGCCATTGATAACCCAGACCCACCGATAAGTTTTTGCCTAAGTAATAATCAGCACCCACTTCGTACAAAGTATTAGTGCTATGGTGCAGATTACGGAAACCACCGGTCAGCGCGATAAAATCACCGGTGTTTAAATCCAGTAACTTCTTGGTGCTGGCACCATATTCCATCTGGGTTTTACCTTGCCAGTCTTTGGTATGGTACAGATCAGCAGTCACCAGCCAATCATTTTGCACAAAATAACCCAGTTTAGCGTTACCTTCGTAAGCTTTGCTGCCGTTGATAAATTCCCAGTCCAGCGCACCGTAAAAATTGTGCTGGCTGTCCATATATTCACCGCCTAATGACCAGCTATTCAGGTGTGATTTATCAAAATTATCCGGGTTCACAGTCACGCGATTAAAACCGGCGCTCAGACTGGCCTGACGCTGCATAAAAGCGGCTTCTGCTAATGGCACGGAACCTTCAGTTTGCACTGGCGCCAGATAAAAACGTTGTTTCAGATCCCAGTTGGAAAGATCGCCATTGTCCAGGTTTGCCCAGCCATAGTTGACGTCAGTTTGTGATTGGTAAGAGTCCGCCATAGCACCGGCAGAGATCACAGAAAATAATGCAGTTAAGACGTAAGATTTCATAAAAATGCCCTCTGGCTTGTGATGAATTCGAGGGAATAATAACAAGCACAACCTTAATCAAAACTGAATCAGATAAATAATTGGCACTTTATGCAAAAATCATTTTTTTACATATAAAAATCATACAGATACAAAATAAAATTAAAAATAAACCTCAAAAAAAAATGCGCCCTAAGGCGCATTCAGCCAACATTAATCTTATCAAATTTCCAGCAAAACCTGCTTCAGAGCATGAACCTGATCACGCAGCATAGCCGCTTGCTCAAACTCCAGATTTTTCGCATGTTGCAGCATTTGCGCTTCCAATTTTTTAATCTCAGCCTGCACCTGATAAGGTGTTTTGCCTTTGACCAGTTTCATCTGCTCTGCCACTTTTGGCAGTTGCTGCGAAGCTTTGGCATCCTGACCTAAATCCATCACATCGCCGATTTTTTTCGAAATCTGAGTTGGGGTGATGCCATGTAATTGGTTATAACTGACTTGTTTCGCCCGTCGCCGGTCCGTCTCATCAATGGCTTTTTGCATCGAGCCCGTAATGCGGTCGGCATACAAAATGGCTTTGCCTTTGACGTTACGAGCCGCCCGGCCTATGGTTTGAATTAATGAGCGCTCTGAACGCAGGAAACCTTCTTTATCGGCATCCAGAATCGCCACCAGCGACACTTCCGGAATATCCAGGCCTTCCCGCAGTAAGTTAATCCCGACCAGCACGTCAAATACGCCGAGCCGCAAATCGCGAATGATCTCCACCCGCTCTACGGTATCAATATCCGAATGCAGGTACCGCACTTTCACCTCATGCTCATGCAGATAATCCGTCAGATCTTCCGACATCTTTTTGGTCAGCGTGGTCACCAGGATCCGCTCGCCGAGCTTGGCGCAGCGATAGGCTTCTGATAATAAGTCATCGACCTGGCTTGCCACCGGCCGGATCTCTATAACCGGATCAATTAAACCGGTTGGCCTGACCACTTGCTCCACCACTTCACCGGCCGATTTTTCCAGCTCGTAGGCGGCAGGTGTCGCCGACACATAAATCCGTTGTGGCGCTATGGCTTCAAACTCGTCAAATTTCAACGGCCTGTTATCCAGCGCCGATGGCAAACGAAAACCATAGTTGACCAGATTTTCCTTCCGCGAGCGGTCACCTTTAAACATGGCGCCAATTTGCGAAATGGTGACGTGCGATTCATCAATAAACATCAGGCCATCGGCCGGGAAATAATCCAATAAAGTCGGTGGTGGTTCGCCATCGGCCCGTCCCGATAAATACCGGGAATAGTTTTCAATGCCCGAGCAATAGCCCAGCTCCACCATCATTTCCAAATCAAACTGGGTGCGCTGGGCAATCCGTTGTTCTTCAATCAGCTTATTATCCGCCAACAACTGGGCGCGGCGACTGACCAGCTCAACTTTGATTTTCTCCACCGCTTCCAGAATTTTTTCCCGCGGGGTGACATAGTGGGTTTTTGGGTAGATGGTATAACGCGCCACCACTTTCTCCACCGCTCCGGTCAGTGGATCAAATAAGCTGATGCGCTCTATCTCTTCATCAAATAGCTCCAGCCGCACTGCCAGCTCATCAGATTCAGCCGGGAAAATGTCAATCACATCACCGCGTACCCGATATGTGGCGCGTTCAAAGGCTAAATCGTTGCGCTGATATTGTAATTCGGCCAACCGGCGCACAATAAAACGCTGATCAACAATATCGCCCACTTTCAGATGCAACAGCATTTTCATATAAGATTCAGGATCACCTAAACCATAAATAGCCGACACTGAGGCGATAATCACCACATCACGCCGCTCCATCAGGGCTTTGGTGGCTGACAGCCGCATCTGCTCAATATGCTCATTAATCGAAGCATCTTTTTCAATAAAAGTGTCGCTGGCCGGCACATAAGCTTCCGGCTGATAATAATCGTAATAAGACACAAAATATTCGACGGCGTTATTGGGGAAAAACTCTTTCATTTCGCCATAAAGCTGCGCCGCCAATGTTTTGTTATGGGCCATGATCAGCGTTGGCCGGTTTACTTTGGCAATCACATTGGCCATGGTAAAGGTTTTGCCGGAACCGGTCACGCCAAGCAAGGTCTGATGCGCCAGCCCGGCTTCTAAACCATCCACCAGTGCCGCGATGGCCGCGGGCTGATCGCCAGCGGGTTGATAATGCGATTGCAGTTCAAAATCTCGTGACATCAGACATCCTTTATCGTCAAAGCTTCGGTTCGGTCGCTGACTGCACTGTGCGGGGCATGCGCCTGTTGCAGCTGAGTTAACGTCCGGCTAAACCAGAAGTACGCTACAGCCGCGATCAGCACATTGGCCAGTAAAGCGCCGCTGTAGACCCCAAGCACACCAAAAAGTTTGCCGCCAAGCCAGGCCATAGGCACGTAAAATACAAACAATCTGACCACACTAAGTGCCAGCGCCCGCAGCGGTAAGTGCAACGCATTAAAAGACGAATTAGTCAGGATCACAATACCTTGCAAGCCATAACCGAGCGGTAAAATCCAGATAAAGCTGCGAATGAGCGACAGCACTTGTGGATCCGAACTAAACCAGCCAGCCACCCACCAGGCCGTCGCCGCCAGCAACAGGTAAACCGCCAACTGCCAGCCCAACACAAAACGAATGCAAAGCCGATAACCGGTTTGCACCCGCTGTAACTGGCCGGCGCCTAAATTCTGGCTGACAAAAGGTGGCAAGGTCATAGATAACGCCAGCACCACCAGACAGGCAATACTCTCCAGCCGGGCGCCGACGCCATAAGCAGCCACCGCATGTGCACCATAATTGGCCATCACCGCCGTCAGTACCGCCATCGCCAGCGGCGTCAGCATATTCGCGCCGGCCGCCGGTAAACCAATCTGCAGGATCCGGCGGCAAATGGGGATAAACACCGCCAGCGGCTGATGACCACGGTCGACCAACGCTCGGCGGTACAGAATCAAATAGAGGATCAGGAAAAAACTGACCAGCCAGGAAATAACGCTGGCAATAGAAGCGCCCTCCACCCCCATCGCCGGGATAGGGCCAAAACCAAAGATCAACATCGGATCCAGCACTGCATTAATTAAGCCGGAGCAAGCCATCATTAAGCTGGGCGTTTTGGTATCACCCGCCGCTCTGAGGACCGCATTACCAATCATTGGGGTAATCAATAACACCGAACCGGCAAACCACCATTGCATATAGTCATGGATAAAAGGCAAGGTATCGTCTTTGGCACCCAGCAATCTGAACAATGGGTCCATCATCAGATACCCCAGAGCCGACAATAACACCACTAAATAAGCAGATAGCCATAAAGCTGCTAACCCATCCGCTTTGGCGGCGGTATTGTTGCCACTGCCCAGTGCTTTGGCAATCAGTGCCGAAGTGCCGATACTCAGACCAATCGCCAGACTGATCACAGTAAAGGTCACCGGAAAAGTGAAACTGACAGCAGCCAGTTCGCGGGTACCCAGCATGGAAATAAAAAAGGTATCCACTAAGTTAAAAGACATTAAAGTGATCATGCCAAACAACATCGGCACCGTCATCCGGGTCAGCGTCTGACGAATATCGCCCTCAGTCATCGAAATTTTGGCAACAGCAGTTTTACTCATAATGCAGGTCTTTAAACGCGGGTGCGCTATTGTAGTGAAAAAACCAGTCCAGGGCTGCATCCGCCAGAAAAAAATGCAGCGGTGCCGCTAGATAAGCGATCTGAACTAAAACAGTTCACAATTGTCATTCCGCCGAAATTTTCAACAAAGGATAAAAATACCAGCCGAACGCCATTCGTCGCATTTTTGTAAGCCACTGAATCAAAACATAATAATATTTTTAGCCGCAGATATTGATTTGGCGCTAAGCCGCATTTTTACTGGCTTCTCACAGGGGGAACACCTGTCATCCACAAAGATATCCACAGATTCTGTGAGTAACCTGCGCTAGCCCTTACCCTGACTGCCCTGCGGCCGATCTGGCTAACGTGACTGGCCGCCGCGGCAAAAAACCGGCAGCAAGCGGCTGAACTTGTTACTTTTTCATCACTTTGCCTAAACAATCGGCAAGTGAACCAGAATGCGCAATTTCGTCAGGTGAAAGTGTTGACAGCCTTAAAGCGGCGCATTAGTATGGCGCCCCGTTGCAGTACACAGTTCCCTAGTAGCTCAGCCGGTTAGAGCGGCGGACTGTTAATCCGTAGGTCGTTGGTTCGAGTCCAACCTGGGGAGCCAAGCTGTAGATTGCAACATGTTATTTCAGTTCCCTAGTAGCTCAGCCGGTTAGAGCGGCGGACTGTTAATCCGTAGGTCGTTGGTTCGAGTCCAACCTGGGGAGCCAAACTGAAATAACCATAACCGTTAGAATTCCCTAGTAGCTCAGCCGGTTAGAGCGGCGGACTGTTAATCCGTAGGTCGTTGGTTCGAGTCCAACCTGGGGAGCCACCTTAAGACAGTAACTTTCACTGTCTGGTCTGATCTTTCTGCCTTCTCTCTGCCAAAGCTGCTATATCTTTATTTCCTTTATCGCAATTTTTTGTTTTAATTGACTTTTAAATCACTAGTCCTGCATCTTCAGGATGCCGTCTATAGTTGATTCAGCCGATGCTCAGATCGAGTTGTCCTGCAACATGGAAAAACTGTCGTTATGAAAATATTACGCACCTTATTTATCATTCAGTTGCTGTGTTATTTCCTGCTGACTGCACTAGGGGTGAAAGCATTACTGCTGAACCAGCAACAACAAATCAATCAGACCTACCAACTCCAGCAAAATGCCATCGCCCATCAACTGAAGAATTTTGTCGGTAACGACTATAAAACCTTAGTCCAACAGATCAGGGCTAGCAGTAACCCGCAATTACTGATCTTAACTCAGCTCGATGGCGTGGTGCTGCATGAACATAATGCGGCCACTGCCAAAGCCGGTTGGCTGGATAGCGTCTATCAATTGGCCGGCATCCAGCGCCAGGCCGCGGTGATGAAAAACCAGGATCTGAACCTGCAACTGAGCTTTCAGCCTGACTTTGACCAGACTGATGATGTGTTCCGGCAATCGCTGTTGTTGATTTTACTGGCACCTTTATTACTCTGCCTGCTGCCCGCGCTTTGTATGCCGGTGCTGCAAAAAAACCTGCTGAAACGGTTAAATTACAGTATTAGTCAGTCGATCGAACGTTTTATGCGCGACCCACAAGCAGATTTACAACTGCAGGAACTGCCGGGCGAATTTGATAGTGTTGGTCAGGCTATGGCAAAGTTTGCCAGCTTTAGTCAGCAACAATTTCAGCAAATGTCGCAGCACGCCCGTCAGGCGACAGAGGATGCCTTTAAAGACACCGTCACTGGCCTGCCTAATCGCAACAAGTTTATGCAATATTATCAGGAGCAACTGGCAGCAGGCAGTCAGGTTGATTTTGGCATCTTTGCCATCAGCCGTTGTACTGAATTACAACAAATCAATCAAAGTCGTGGTTACCAGGAAGGTGATAAGTATATTCAGGCCGTGGCAGCAATTTTGCAGAAAGTTGCCGGAAATTACCGCGATTTCCAGTTATTCCGTTTAAACAGTTCAGACTTTGGTTTATTACTGCCCCGTGTGACCGCCAAAGAAGCAGAAAACTTTGCCCAACAATTGCAAAGCCGGCTGAATGAATATCAACAACTGACTGAACTTGATTCAGTGGCCTATACCGGTTTGGTCGGTTATGAAACCGGTAAAGCACTGGGCGAATTACTGGCCGTTGCCGATATGTCGATTAGTCTGGCGCAAACCAAACAAAGTAATAGCTGGCATCTGCAAAAAGAAAGCGCCGGCGGTGATCTGGCAGCCAGCAGCTATGGTAATCAGAATTGGCGACTGGTGATTGAAGATGTGATTAATAACAACAGATTGTCGTTACTGGTTCAGAGTATTCAACCATCCAACCGGTCGTCAAAGACCTATAGTGAAATGTTGGTGCGGTTCAAAACCATGGAAAATCAGTTGCTACCCACCGCCGCGTTTTTGGCGATGGCAGAAAAACTGGATAAAATCACTGAAATTGATCGGTTGATTGTCGAAACCGGTATTACGGCGATTAAACATCGTAATCTGCAGGATCAGTATTTTGGTATCAACCTGTCACCGCGCAGTGTGCATGATGATCATTTTGTCATCTGGCTGGAGCGGCGGTTATTAAAAGATGCCACTCTGGCCAGCAAACTGGTGTTTGAAGTCAGTGAATTTGGCATGCAGCAGAATTTGAAAACCAGTAAACGTTTTATTGATATGTTGCACCGCTGCGGCAGCAGACTGACAGTCGAAAAATTTGGTACCGGCATCACGTCCTTTAAATTTTTCCGTGATTTAAAACCGGACTTTATTAAAATGGACGGCAGTTATACCAGGCAGATTGATGAAGATAAAAACAATCAATATTTTATGCGGCTGATGATCGATCTGGCGCATCGGATTGGGGTGGCTGTACTGGCGGAAAGTGTTGAATCGCAGGAAGAAAAACATACCCTGGAGTCGTTATTTATTGATGGCACCCAAGGCTATTACATTGGCAAACCAGCGCCGTTGTAATCTAGTGTGCAGAAAAAATCAGCACTGCTGCATATTTGTACCTATAAATGCAAAGCCTTGCTATTTATCGGGTTGTTTGCCTGACGCAAAGCCCGCATAATAGCGCACCCAAAAAACAGTGTTCTGGCGAGGTTCGTCGTGCTATGCACGAACGAAGCCTGCTTCGAAGCAGATAACCTGGTAATGCATTGATGATGACTGAATTTTTGCTGCTGTTAGTCAGTACTATACTGGTCAATAATTTTGTGTTGGTCAAATTTCTTGGCCTCTGCCCTTTTATGGGGGTATCTAACAAGCTGGATACCGCCATCGGCATGTGTTTGGCGACCACTTTTGTGCTGACACTGGCTTCATTATGCAGCTATCTGGTGGAACAATATATTCTGGCACCGCTGGAACTCAGTTACCTGCGCACTTTGAGTTTTATCCTGGTGATCGCGGTGGTGGTGCAATTTACCGAAATGGTGGTGCATAAAACCAGCCCGGCGTTATACCGGCTGCTGGGTATTTTCCTGCCGCTGATCACCACCAACTGTGCGGTATTAGGAGTGGCGATATTGAATGTCAAAGCAAATCATGGCCTGTTTGGATCCGTGATCTATGGTTTTGGTGCTGCCGTTGGTTTTTCTCTGGTGCTGGTGTTATTCGCCGCGATGCGCGAGCGGCTGGCCAGTGCCGATGTGCCGGTGGTATTTCGCGGCGCTGCGATTGGCCTGATTACTGCGGGTCTGATGTCTCTGGCCTTTATGGGCTTCACCGGTCTGGTCAAGGTTTAATATGTCGATGTTAGTTGCACTGATAGCAATAGGATGCCTGGCGCTGGTATTTGGGGCTGTACTGGGTTATGCCGCGTTGCGCTTTAAAGTAGAAGCTGATCCCCTGGTGGATCAGATAGACGATATTTTGCCGCAAACCCAATGTGGTCAATGTGGTTATCCTGGATGCCGGCCTTATGCTGAAGCCATTGCCAATGGCGATGCTATCAATAAATGCCCACCGGGCGGTGATGCCACCATTAAAAAACTGGCCGATTTGATGGGCGTTGAAGCCAAGCCGCTGGATGGCGCTGCTGGCCCTGCCATCAAGAAAGTCGCCTTTATTCGTGAAGATGAATGTATTGGCTGCACTAAATGCATCCAGGCTTGCCCGGTGGACGCGATTCTCGGCGCCTCCAAACAAATGCATACCGTGCTCAGTGATGAATGTACCGGCTGCGATCTCTGTGTGGAACCTTGTCCGGTCAACTGTATTGATATGATCCCAATTACTACAACCGCCGAAAGATGGAAATGGGATTTGCAGGCAATTCCGGTCAAAGTGGTGGAGACCAACTAAGTGCAGTCTTTATTTCAGCAAATTAAAGCAGGTCAGTTGTGGGATTTTCATGGTGGTATCCATCCGCCAGCCCGCAAACAACAAACCCAACAAAAGCCAATCGGCCGCATGTCGCTGCCGGACCGGCTTTATGTGCCGTTACGCCAACATATTGGCGTGGCAGGAACAGTGCTGGTACAGCCCGGCGAGCGGGTGCTCAAAGGACAAGCACTGACCCATGCCAGTAATGCGATGGCGGTCCCGGTGCATGCCCCGACTTCAGGCACAGTGCTGGCCATCGAAGCCCATCCATCCGCCCACCCTTCTGCCTTGCCAGAGCCTTGTGTGGTGATAGCGCCGGATGGTCTTGAGCAATGGCGTGAACGTTTTCCACTTGACCTGGCCACTGCACAGCGGCATGAACTGTTGGAAAGGATCCAGCAAGCGGGTATTGCCGGCATGGGCGGTGCAGGCTTCCCAACCCATATCAAATCAGCGGCGAGTTCCGGCGTTGATTATCTGATTATTAATGCAGTCGAATGTGAGCCCTATATCACGGCTGATGCGGTATTGATGCAGGAATACGCCACCACTATTGTCAAAGGCATCGATATTTTATGTCAATTGCTCAATCCGGCCGCGGTGCTGATTGGGATTGAAGATGATAAACCTGATGCCATTACGGCCATGCAGGCGGCAACCAGTCAGCGTGACAGTTATCTGGTCAGGGTAGTGCCTGCCAAATATCCGTCGGGTGGTGAAAAACAACTGATTCAACTGCTGACCAGTAAAGAAGTACCCGCCGGCCGTCGCCCGCTGGATATTGGCATTGTGATGCAAAACGTTGGTACTGCCTTTGCGATTGCCCAGGCGGTGCTGGACGATATTCCACTGATCTCCAGAATTGTCACCGTGGTTGGCCAAACCTTATCGCAACCGCAAAATATCCATGCGCTGATTGGGACACCGGTCGGCACTTTGCTGGATCACTGTGGCTTTGCACCGGAAATCAATCAGCGGGTGATTATGGGGGGTCCCATGATGGGCTTTACCCTCCCCTCGCTACAAGTGCCCTTGGTGAAAACCAGCAACTGCCTTCTGGCCCCGACTCAGGCTGAACTGCCGGTGGCCGGTCCGGAATTGGACTGTATCCGTTGTGGTGCCTGTGCCGAAGTGTGCCCGGCGACGTTGTTACCCCAACAACTATTGTGGTACAGCAAAGCCAAAGATCAGGACAAACTCAAAGAGTACAACCTGGCCGATTGCATTGAATGCGGCGCCTGTGCTTATGTCTGCCCCAGCGAAATTCCACTGGTGCATTATTATCGCGTCGCTAAAGCTGAAATCCGCGAACAAAGCCGGGAAGAATTAAAAGCAGAACAGGCCAAAGCCCGTTTTGAAGCCCGCAATGAACGATTAGAGCGGGAAAAACAACAACGCAACGCCCGCAATCAAGCGTTGGCAGCGCAACGCCAGCAACAAATGGCAGAGCAGCAAAAGCAGCGCGAAGTGGCAGCAGCACAAGCCAGAATTCAGGCCAGCCATGGTGAAGACCAAGCCGAAACCCTGAGCCGCGAACAAATTATTGCCGCCCGTGAGCAGAAAAAAGCCGAAGCCCGAGCTTATCAACAAGCCAAATCTGCCGCGGAAGCCACCAACATGCCAGCCTTCGTTAACGAAACAGCCACCTCCTCCGCTGGTGAGCCAGCCACTGTTAACGAAACCGCCAGCAGCAATCGAAGTGATGCTGTCGCAGCCGCCATTGCCCGTGCTAAAGCGAAAAAAGCCCAGCAACAAGATGGGGCTGCTACAGAGACTGCAGATCAGGCAGAACTCAAGCCAGCCAGCCTTGCTACTGAAGCTGAATCCGATAGCGCCGCAGTTGTCGATCCAAGGGCTGCAGCAGTGGCAGCTGCTATTGCCCGTGCCAAAGCGAAAAAAGCCCAGCAACAAGATGGAGCTGCAGCAGAAACGGACAGTCAGGCAGAACTCCAGCCAGCCAGCCTTGCTACTGAAGCTGAATCCGATAGCCCCGCAGTTGTCGATCCAAGAGCTGCCGCAGTGGCAGCCGCTATCGCCCGTGCCAAAGCGAAAAAAGCCCAGCAGCAAGACGGAGCTGCTGCAGAGACGGATAGTCAGGCAGAACTCAAGCCAGCCAGCCTTGCGACTGAAGCTGAGGCCGATAGCGCTGCAGCTGTCGATCCAAGAGCTGCCGCAGTGGCAGCCGCCATCGCCCGTGCCAAAGCGAAAAAAGCCCAGCAGCAAGACGAAGCTGCTGCAGAGACGGACAGTCAGGCTGAACTCCAGCCAGCCAGCCTTGCCGTTGAAAGTAATGCAGAAATTGCAGCCGATCCAAAAGCTGCCGCCATCGCAGCTGCTATCGCCCGTGCCAAAGCCAAAAAAGCGCAACAGGCCACCGAACCTAAGGACCCCGCATGAGTTTTAGAATTGCCAGCTCACCGCATCATCACAGTCAGCAACATACCTCGGTTTTGATGCGCACTGTGACACTGGCTTGTATCCCGGGAATTGCAGCGCAGTGTTATTTTTTCGGTTACGCCGTGCTGCTGCAAATTCTGCTGGCCGTGGTCACTGCTTGGGCCAGTGAAGCGCTGGTGCTAAAACTCAGAGCGAAACCGGTGTTGCCACGTTTAAAAGATAACAGCGCTCTCTTAACAGCGGTGCTGTTAGCAGTAGCCATTCCTTCTTATGCGCCATGGTGGATTATCGTGGGTGGCACAGCCTTCGCGATTATCATTGTCAAACAATTGTATGGAGGCCTTGGCAATAACCTGTTTAATCCGGCGATGGCTGCTTATGTCATGCTCTTGATTTCATTCCCGCAACAAATGACCAGTTGGTTACCACCACAGCAATTGCAGGCACAGCCACAAAGTATTGCCGATCCGGTTTGCGCGGTATTTACCAACTTCAGTTGCGCTGGCTACAGCTTGACCCAATTAAAAACCGATGCGGATGGCATGACGATGGCCACCCCACTGGATACGCTGAAAACCGATTTAGCCGCCGGGCGGACCGCGCCGGAAAGCCTACAGCAACCGGTATTTGACAGTCTGGGTGGAGTTGGCTGGAACTGGGTCAATCTGGCCTATTTATTGGGTGGCTTGTGGTTGCTGCAACAAAAAGTTATCCAGTGGCGTATTCCTCTGGCCTTACTGGGCGGACTGACCATCGCCAGCAGCCTGGCTTGGCTGATAAGCCCCGATTTGAATGCCAGCCCACTGTTTCATCTGTTATCCGGCGGCACCATGTTGGCAGCATTTTTTATTGCCACAGATCCGGTGTCAGCCTCGACGACTACCAAAGGCCGCTTAGTTTATGGCGCGCTGATCGGGATGCTGATATTTATTATCCGTCGTTATGGCGGCTTCCCGGACGCAGTTGCCTTTGCCGTGATGCTGGCGAATCTGGCTGTGCCACTGATTGATTATTACACCAGGCCCAGAACCTATGGTCACAGAGCGCATCCAAACAAAGGAGATCGCTAAGTGCTTAAATTTGTAAGTAAAAATGCATTGTTACTTGGAGGAGCCGCTGCTATTTGTGTGTTGCTGGTGGCCGGTATCAATCAACTGACAGCACCAGAAATCGCCCGGCAAGCCGAACTGGAAAAATTGCGTTTATTGCAGGAAGTGTTGCCTGCAGGCGCCGCTAATGCTGACTTATTGCATGACTGCGTGCTGGTGGCGGAACCGGCCATCTTTGCCCAGCCGCAGGCTAAAGTCTATCGCTGGCGCCAGCAGGGTCAGTTGGCGGCTTATGTCACTGAAACCACAGCGCCGGATGGTTATAGTGGCAACATTCAGCTGTTAGCCGCCATTCAACCGGACGGTACCATTTTAGCGGTCCGGACTCTGACGCATAAAGAAACGCCAGGCCTGGGTGACAAAATAGAAACACGGAAAGACGATTGGATCCACAGTTTCCAGCAACAACAAGTGCAAGGTGCTGATGACAAAAGATTTGCTGTAAAAAAAGATGGTGGTCAGTTTGATCAGTTTGCCGGCGCAACTATCACGCCACGCGCTGTAGTGGCCGCGGTCAAACGGACGGCATTATATCTAACCCAACACCCTGAATTGGCCGATCAACAGTCCAAATGTCAGTGAGCCTGAGGTAACTATGCAACAATATCGGGAAATCGCCCGCCAGGGTTTGTGGAAAAATAACCCGGGGCTGGTGCAACTGCTTGGCCTTTGTCCGTTACTGGCAACCAGCTCCAATGTAACCAATGCGCTTGGACTGGGTCTTGCGACTATGCTGGTGCTGACATCAACCAATCTGGTGGTGTCCCTGATCCGTCATCAGGTGCCGAACGAAATCCGGATCCCGGTATTTGTGATGGTGATAGCGGCCGTGGTGACGGCCATCGAACAACTGATGCATGCTTATACTTATCAGTTGTATCAGTCGCTGGGGATTTTTATTCCGCTGATTGTGACCAACTGTATTGTGATTGGCCGCGCCGAAGCTTTTGCTTCGAAAAACCCGTTGTTGCCAGCCATGGCCGATGGCCTGATGATGGGCGCTGGTTTCACCGCCGTGCTGGTGGCTTTGGGCGCCATCCGCGAAATCCTCGGTCAAGGCACCCTGTTTGATGGCGCGAATAATCTGTTGGGCGATTGGGCCACTGTGCTGAAAATTCAGCTGTATCATAGCGACAGTAATCTGCTGCTGGCGATCCTGCCACCAGGCGCTTTTTTGGTGCTGGGGTTTTTAATTGCGGCAAAAAATGCCATTGATTTAAGACAGAAAAACCGGGTGCAACAAACAACACCAAGCCGGACCAGAGCCCGAGTGACACAGGTCGCAACTGCAGAGAATAGCGGCGGATGAATCAGCAAAAACGAACTGAGATTTTAACCAGACTCAGAGCGAATAACCCTAAACCAACCACAGAACTGGAATATAACAGTCCGTTTGAACTGTTAATTGCGGTCTTGTTATCGGCGCAAGCCACAGATGTCGGGGTCAATAAAGCGACCCGGCTGTTGTTTCCGGTGGCCAATACGCCAGCGACTATGCTGGCCCTTGGGGTCGATGGGGTAAAAAACTACATAAAAACCATCGGCCTGTTTAATTCTAAAGCCGAGAATGTAATTAAAACCTGTCGTATTTTGCTGGAAAAACATCAAGGTGAAGTACCGGAAAATCGCGAAGCACTGGAAGCATTACCAGGCGTTGGCCGCAAAACGGCCAATGTGGTGCTGAATACGGCGTTTGGCTGGCCCACTATCGCTGTGGACACCCATATATTTCGTGTCAGTAACCGGATGAATTTTGCGCCTGGCAAAAATGTCGACGACGTTGAACAAAAATTACTAAAAGTGGTACCAGCCGAATTTAAACTGGATGTCCATCACTGGTTGATCCTGCACGGCCGCTATACCTGTATGGCACGTAAGCCAAAATGCGGCAGTTGTTTGGTGGAAGATCTGTGTGAATTTAAAGAGAAAACCGATTAGGAGTGTCAGATGAGAATGCTGCATACCATGTTGCGGGTCACTAACCTGGAACGTTCAATAGAATTCTATACCGAAGTATTGGGAATGAAATTGTTACGGCAGTCGGATAATCCGGAATACCAATACACGCTGGCTTTTGTGGGTTATCACGATGAATCTGTCGGTGCCGTCTTAGAGCTGACGTATAACTACGGCGTCAATGAGTACGAGTCAGGCAATGCTTTTGGCCACATCGCGTTGGAAGTGGACAATGTTTACAGTGCCTGCGACCAAATCCGTGCTCGCGGTGGCGTGATCAGCCGTGAACCAGGACCGGTCAAAGGCGGCACGACAGAAATTGCGTTTGTTCGGGATCCGGATAACTATGCAATTGAACTTATTCAGAAAAAAACTCATTACACCGAATTATAATGAGTAAAGGGCGGCATGACCGCCCTTGCCTTTACTGCTGCTTATTCATCCCGGGTAATCTCAATCCAGACTTTATCGTTCAGTGACATGGCCAGATTGTTGTCATAATAAGCTGCTTCATTGATAAAGGTCGGATATACCACCTCAGTGCCCTGATAGGTTTGCTCTGAACCATCAAACATGGCAAACAGTGGCTGTCCGGGCAGGATGGCTTGATAATCACGATCCTGCACTTGCCGGTGCACCATACCTAAACGTTCACCCTGCGCATTCACCGGCAGCTTAATACTATGTAAATAACGCAGCGCCTCGACTTTTTCCGGTAATTGCGGCAAGGTACCAAGATTATAGTGTTCAATAAAATCAAGGATATGCTGAGTCATTTCATCCATTTGTTCCAGCACATCCTGCCGCAACACTGATTGGGATTGTGGCCCTACTTCGACGATAACGCCAAAAGTTCCCACCGTGCACAATAATGCGTGGTCTTCGGCGGCAAAATGATCCTCATCCCGTGAGATCACAGCCGCAGGCATTTTCAACTTGATGTAACCTGCTAATAAATTATAAATCCGGCCAGGCTGGGTCAGGATCAGGCAGGCTCCCATATTATTGGTGGTGTTATGCAAATCGATAATAAAATCAGTTTTAGCCTGCCCCTTTGGACCCAGTTCAGCATTAATCACTTTGGCGCGGCTTTGCTCATAATTCGTCAGGCTGGCGTTTGCTAAATCAACAGTTTTAAACTGCCGGTTTAAATCACTGTCCAGATACCTTTTATTCGCCTGGTGCGCCATTGGATTGGCAAACAAGGTACGGCTGGCAAAACTACTACGCTGAATAAGCTCTGGCTGGGCGCGATAACGTTTCTCAAGGTAAACGCCTGAAAATTCATTACCATGGGTACCACCCACCACAGCGACAGTACGGATTGGAGTTTGCGGAGTTTTATACATCACGACCTCTGAGCAAGCGGAAATACGGCAAATGATAGGCTGCAACCACGAAACTGCAGCAACAAAAGACCGCATTATGCCGCACCAAAGCCATCATTTGAATAAATAATATATATAAATG
>Ga0114982_1000310_pt1 | contig 26267 bp, 26 predicted proteins | sample Shrwel_input2_FT_FD_87183 | JGI IMG/M metagenome (GOLD analysis project Ga0114982, IMG submission 87183) | Subsurface microbial communities from deep shales in Ohio, USA - Utica-3 well 1 S input2 FT | ecosystem: Environmental > Aquatic > Deep subsurface > Shale gas/oil reservoir > Produced... | reverse complement strand
TGCCATAGACCCAAGTGCTGTGAAAATTAGATTAATTGTGAACATGCAAACAACAACAACACGTGAAATGTATGTTCATAGTCCCTTCATTGCAGATGGTACAAACGCTGAGTTTATTGCGCCTGTAAGGGATCCCGAAACCTCCGGTTTAACTCTGAGTGTGAATAAATTGAATGCATCATTTGATACTGTAGCTGTGAGTAATAAAAACAAATTCAATCCTGCTTTAGCAGCGGATGGACAATTAGTCAGCTACTCAACTGGTGCAAATGTTGCAGTTCCTGATGCTATAGCTTTTGGTAAGCAAGCAGTAGTAGCAGGAACCACATATACTTTTTGGATTCCGACTAGTTCTACGTTTTCATTCTTTCCAGTGATATACACTTATAGTTCTTCTGGAACTTTTTTAGGGCTTGATCATTCAATTCCGTCAAGTGGAGAAACGATAAACGCGAACCCGCCAACAGGAATTGTATATTCCGACTCAAACAAAACCGTGACTTTTACAATCCCATCAGGTTCAACGATTGCTTTCATTCAACTTCGATGTAATAGCACTCCACACGGTTCGAGCGAGTTTACAACGCTTGTAAATTCTATGCAGCTCGAAACTGGAAGCGTAAAGACAAGCTTCGAGCCTTATAATCCAAGTGGCGATTCGACTAAGCTCGTTCTTAAAGATTCTGCGCTGCCAAGTGGTGCAATCACTGGGGGAAGTGTACGCAACACATTTACTGTGACAACTGACGGAACCGACGCATACATTAGAACTGGTTTTAGTGCATCTTTAGACCTAGTTCAAAAAGTTAGATATGGTAGTAATGCACCTTGGTCAAACAATGTAATAAATCCTTGGGAAGTAAAAACAATTCCAAAAACGACGGCTAAAGACGGAACAATAGCTGCTTTTCCTTCGGGTTTAAGGCTTGTTTTACAAGGTGATGATGCCGCACCACTAAACTATAATGGCACATATATTGGGGCGAATCATGGTGCTTATATTGTTCATGAGGTAACTGTTAATGCACACGGTAAAACTTATGCCGACGTGGGTTCTAGATGGAATCATGGTGCAGATGTTTACACGATAGTTCGGATAGTGGATGCGAATAAACTATGGCTTGTTAGTCAAAATGTTGGTTCAACGTATTGGCAATTCATCACAACATCTTTAAGCGGTATTACTTTAACGCACAACACAGGCGCAGGAAACACCGCTTCATTCACACCAAGCGCGGACTTACAAACACAACTGTATTCGGCAATCAACAATCATACTAAAAAGATTGTCGCCGATGGTTTCAAAGAATTAACGGCCGCAGGTGTTTACGATGTTGAATGTGTCGAGTTCATTGATAACTACGACATTATGAACCCTGTGTCTATTTTGTCATATTTGCAAAGCCGAGTTGGCACAGTAACAGAGCAGAATCTAAGTGTAGACTCAATTGCTTCGGATGTGCGTGTGAGCGTAAATTATCGTTATGCGCTAAACGGTAGTTGCACTGTGTCAACACAGCTTCATAAAAAAGCAAATATCAATTTGAGTTTCGCTGGCCTGGTTCAGGCGAATCCACTGAACTATTCAGGTAAAACGTTGATTGAATATGCAAATAAAATGAAGCCAGTGACTGTTGGTGGAACATCTTATGACCTATCAGCGACTATTGATGCAACGAACAATACTGCGATAATTGGCATGCTTAAAGCAGACTGGTTGGATGCAACAAACCCACCAGATCGTATGATGAACTTGGTAAAAAATGGGTCAAATAAAGAGTTTGGGCAGGTTCTTGGTTACAGCTTAACTCGTGGAGCAACAAAACCAAGTGTTCGACAGAACACAACAGATGCGGGCTTTTTCAACAATCCAACAACTAAGAAAGTTTACCCGAAAGCTCTAGTTAGCAATCTGGATACAGTAGTGAATGCTGTTGCATACCGATCACTATACAATCCAAATCTACTGCCACAAGCAACGGTTTACACTTGGTATGAAGATAATGGTGAAATATTTGTGATTCTTGATATTCATCAAAGTGCATCAATGCTAAAACTTCCACTCCCAACAATGTTTAATGGCAAGTCTGCAACTGTAGTTGATGCTAATGCTAACTTTACATTGCACAGTGAAATCGTTAGCGATGGCGGGTTGCTTGCATCGATCACTAATAATTATGGACAAGCTACAATTAAACTCTCTTAATTAAATAGCCCCTTGATAGGGGCTTTTTGCTGTCAACAGATTTCGATACTTAAAAAGCCCTAATCAATAGAATTAAACAAAATGATTAGGGCTTTTTTATGTCTGAACAAGAAACATACGGCGTGAGAGTTGAAAAGAAAATCGACCAAGTTCAGGCAGAGCTCAAAGCACTGTCAGAAAATCAAATTCGTCAATCCGAACAGCTCACAACAATACTTACTCAAGGTAAAGATAACGCGCGCGAAATAGATCGTATCGATGAAAAAGTACGCCATTTGGAAAACAAGTCCAGTTCCCTAGATGGTGGTCTAAATGTCGTACGTTGGATCAGCGGTGCGCTAACAGGCGCGTTGATTGGTATTGCAGGTTGGCTTGGGTCATCAATCATAGACCTTAAACAAGACACATCCATCCACACATCAAAGCTTTTGAGAATTGACACTGATTTAAATTCAACAAATCAGCGCATGTCTCAAGTAGAACGAGAACAAAAACATGAATAAAGAACAAACTAAAACAGCTATTGCGTTTGTAGCTCTTGCAATTGCTGCTCTTTCAATTGTAGGTCTATTTTTCGTTGATATTCCTGAGCGCAACCGAGATTTAGTCAATATTGTTCTTGGTGCGATCATCGGTTGGGGCACAACAGTTTTCGGATTCTATTTTGGTAATTCAGACCGCAAAGAGGGTTCAGATGAGCATTGATCAATCTCAACAAATCGCCCAAGCATATTCATGGCTTCGTGCGATGTCTGGTGGAAAGCTGACTCAGGATCAGGTAATCGCAGGTGATGCTGTAATTGCTTTGAATGGTTTACCTACTTTTGCAAACCTAATTGGATTTAAGCTAGATTCAACCGTAACAGGTCAGCGCGATATTTCAGACAATGGTTATCAAATCATTCGTGAATTTGAAGGCTTTAAAGCAAACGCATATCTAGACACCGGCGGCGTTTGGACGATTGGTTATGGAACTATTAAATATCCGAATGGTGTACGAGTTAAAAAAGGGGATGCTTGCACTCAGAAGCAAGCCGAAACATGGCTTAAAAACGATTGTCTTTGGGTTGATGCTTGCCTAGATAAATATATAAAAGTAAATGTAAGTCAAAATCAGTTTGATGCATTGGCTTCATTTGTTTATAACATCGGGGAGACTGCATTTTCTAAAAGCACTATGCTAAAAACTTTGAATGCAAGTAACTTCGCAGGCGCGGCTATTCAGTTTAATAGCTGGGTTTACGACAATGGAAAACTGATTAAGGGATTGGTAAATCGACGCGCTAAAGAAAAGGCGCTGTTTCAAAAAAAGTAACGCATTGTTGTAAACGCTCACTTTCTTCATTGATAGTGAGCGGTTTTGTTTTAGTAATTTTTGAGTAAATGTGCAAATATTTGCGCTAAATACATATTAAATATGAACTTTTGCGCAAATATATATATATATATATATATATATATATATATATACAAAGAACTATTCATAAGTGATTTCAAAGCCTTTTAACTTTCTCCCCTTATTTGCGATAAATCTATCAGCTTCTCTTTTTTCTAAAAATTGAATAGCTCCCTCTTTAGTTTCAGAAGTTACATAACTTTGATAGAGCATACCGCTGATATCTGAATTGTCTTGAAATTCAGATATCATCTCTTGGCGAAGGTGAAGATAAAGCTTGCCCTTTTTTAAATAATAATGACGCATAAAAAATACCTAAACTTAGGCTGCATCTAACATTCTAGCAATTTCAGTTGCTGTTGGATTGTAATAAGTGTTAACTAAAACAGAGATTGTTTTGTGACCCGTTATTTTGGCTAAAATTTCCATTGGCAATTTATATTTATGAACGAAGCGGGTTATCGCTTCATGACGCGTATCATGAAATCTGACTTTTCCATCTAAACCTACTCGGCGTAAATTCCGTTGCCAAATCAGCCTAAATGAATTTGCGGAGTGAGGAACCATTCTGTCATCCCCTAGGTCATCTGGTACCCAAGTTAGCATTTCTTTAGCTCTACTGGTCAAAGGCACATCGCGTGAAGTACCGTTTTTGGTATCTAATAATCTAATAAAGTCGTCGTATATGTGGGCTCTTCTTACACTTAAAATTTCACCTTTACGCATTGCTGTTTCTAATGCAAACATAAAAGCCCAACCAATAAAATGCCGTGGTTGGGTTGGTGTTTTACCCCATTCGTAATCTAAACCTTTAAGAATCTTTTTTTCATCCTCTTCAAAAATTCGTTGATTACGTGGAGCGGGTTCAGGAGGGCGGACTACTTCTTTAAAAGGATTTTGTTTTGTCATGAAAAGTTCTTTTCTAGCAAATTCAAATGCAGCGCTGTAAATTGCGAATTGCCTAATGACCGTTGCTGGGCGAACTTGTTTTAATCGTTTATCCCGCCAATCTTTTACAAGTTGAGGAGATAAATCGTGAATGGAGATTTCAGCTGTCTCACCCCATTGTTTCTTTAATAGTTTTACTTGCTGGAGAATGAAAGGTTCACTTTTCATTTTCTTACCAGCTTGGTTGTAATATAAATCGAGAAGGGCAAAGAAAGAGATATGGATTTTTTCAGGCTCTTTAACATCAGGTGTTTGAGCTTGTAGTTCTAATAGCTTTTTAGCGGCCCACTGCTCACATTCTTGAGCTGTGTCCCTTGTAGCAGTAAATCTTTGACCATTATGGCGAACAGTAATACGCCAAGCGTTGCCGCGTTGTACGGGTTTTTGCATTTTAACACTCCAAATTTCGTGGTGTCGCAACGTCACCAAATAGGTTGAAAAGGCAAAAGACCCTAACTTTCCTGGTGTCGCTGCGGAAATATAAAGCGTTTTTTAATGCGAAATACAGTGAAAATGATCCACCGTAGTTGACCCATCGACAATAAAAAACAAGCCACAAGGCTTATTAATTCCTTGTAGCTTATTGATTTTAATAAATAAAATCTGGAGCGGGAAAGGAGACTCGAACTCCCGACCCCAACCTTGGCAAGGTTATGCTCTACCAACTGAGCTATTCCCGCAATACGAACGCATTATAGAGAGTTTAATAAAACTGTCAACTCTCTATGCTGCTAAGTGTTTAATTAATCAGCACGACGCCAGATTGTACCTTGGCGAGTATCTTCTAAAACAACACCTTGATCTAACAAAGACTGGCGAATACCATCCGCTTTTGCAAAATCTTTCGCTTTTTTTGCATCAACACGTTGTTGAATAAAATCTTCAATTTCTGTATCGGAAAGAGTTAGTGCCTCTTGACCGATGTCAGATTTTAAAAATTCTTCAACATCATGCCGTACAAGACCAAGAATGTTGGTCAAATAACGTAATGTCGAATAAAAAATAGTAGCTTGATCAGCTTGTTCTTCTTTTACAGCACGATTTAACTCTTTATTCAGTTCAAATAGAACAGCCATTGCTTCAGCAGTATTGAAATCGTCACACATTGCATTATTGAAGCGTGCAACAAAGTCTTGATCTAAAGCTTCAACCGTTTTTTGACCGTAGACTTGCTGATAGGCTTTAAATGAATGATAGAAACGGCTCAATGCTGTCTTAGCTTCTTTTAATGCGACATCAGAAAAGTTAACAGGGCTACGATAATGTGATGACACAATAAAATAACGTATCACCTCAGGGTGAAACTTCTCCATAACATCACGAATGGTAAAGAAGTTGCCTAAAGATTTAGACATTTTTTCACCATCAACATTGATGAAACCAACATGCATCCAATAGTTTACATATTGTTCACCTGTTGAAGCTTCGCTTTGCGCAATTTCATTTTCATGATGAGGGAACATCAGATCCGAACCGCCACCATGAATATCAAAATGATTACCTAAGCAGCATGTCGACATTGCAGAGCATTCAATATGCCAACCTGGACGACCATTGCCCCAAGGCGAAGCCCAAGCTGGTTCATTTTCCTTGGCATGTTTCCAAAGCACAAAGTCAAAAGGATGTTTCTTTTCAACTTCAACGTCGACACGCTCTGAAGCACCTGCTTGCATATCATCTAATTTTCGACCTGATAAGCGACCATATTTGTCGAATTTAGTGACTTCAAAATATACATCGCCATTAGTCGCAGGGTATGCAGCACCTTTATCGACTAAATTGCTGATCATGCTTTGCATTTGATCTATATATTCAGTCGCTTTAGGCGCTTCGTCTGGCGCTGCGCATCCTAAGTTGGCTGCATCTTCATTCATTGCTTCAATGAATCGAGCAGTAAGTTGTTGAATGGTTTCGCCATTTTCATTAGCACGTGCGATGATTTTGTCATCAATGTCGGTAATGTTACGGATATAACGTACCTTCCAACCTTGGCTACGCAAGAAGCGGATAATGTAGTCAAATGCAACCATAACTCGAGCGTGCCCGATATGACAGTAATCATAAACAGTCATACCACAGACATACATATCGATTTGTCCTTCTTTGCGTGGGACAAATTCAACTTTTTTACGTTGCTCAGAGTTATATAAAACAAAAGGTTGCATAAGGGTTTTCAAACACTCTACAAAATTAGCGTTACATCATAACGTATGCATCTTTTTTCATAAAGTTGTCTAGATAAAAATATTGTTTGCTATCCATTAGTCTTTAAAATTTTTGATATGTAAATATGAGCTATTTGGATAGTATTATTCTGAGCATACTGGTTATTATTATCTAAATTCTATTGTTATATCTGCTAAAGATTTGTCCAATCACTGAGATATTATCTCTTCATTTTCTATGCAATCTTATACATTTGGAAACGTGCATAACTTACAGTTGTGCTAGAATCTCCACAATTATTTCGCTTAAAATCATCCATCATCAAGTGGATAGAGTACTATTTTGAGTCAAACTCATATGTCACAAACCATAGATTTCCAAAAAAGCGCATTAGAAACATTGCGTGTCGAACAACAGGCGCTTGACGTACTCGCTGCACAAATTGATCATCGATTTGATAAAGCTTGTGAAATTTTATTGCAGTGCTCAGGTCGAGTTGTTGTAACGGGGATGGGAAAGTCAGGGCATATTGGTCGTAAAATGGCTGCGACTTTTGCATCTACAGGTACACCTTCATTTTTCATGCATCCAGGTGAAGCTGGGCATGGTGATCTAGGTATGTTGGTTCGAGGTGATGTGCTGATTGCAATTTCAAACTCTGGTAAGAGTGATGAAATTATGATGCTCATGCCATTGATCAAGCATCTGGGTGTGCCTTTAATTACGATTAGTCGTGATGAAAAAGGTCCGATGCCACAAAATGCTGATGTGGCTTTGACGTTGGGCTTGGCGGATGAGGCTTGTCCTTTAGGTTTAGCGCCTACCTCAAGTACGACAGCGACTTTGGTGCTAGGTGATGCTTTAGCGGTGGCTTTGTTAGAAGCACGTGGTTTTACTGCTGACGATTTTGCGCGTTCTCATCCAGCCGGTGCACTTGGTAAAAGATTACTATTACATGTTAAACACTTAATGCATACAGGTGATGAACTTCCAAAAGTGAAGCCCGAAACACCAATGAATAAGGTGTTGTATGAAATCTCAGATAAGCGTTTAGGTTTAACAACAGTCGTTGATGAAAATGATATCTTATTAGGTATTTTTACCGATGGTGACTTACGTCGAATGATTGATCAACAACAAGGTTTTGATGTAAATCTGCTTGTTGAAAAAGTAATGACCAAGAATCCATTAACCATATCTCAAGAAGCCCGAGCGGTTGAAGCATTAGAAAAAATGCATGAGAGAAAAATTAATCAATTTGTCGTTGTTGATGATGCTAATAAAGTGATTGGTGTGATCAGTATGCATGACCTTATTCAGGCGGGAGTAAATTAAGCCATGGCATCTTATGCTTTACAAGAACAAGCACGTCATTTACAAGCTCTCGTGCTTGATGTGGATGGTATCTTAAGCGATGGCTTTGTTACTTTAACCAATGCTGGTGATGAAATTAAATCATTCGATATTCGAGATGGTTTAGGTATGAAGTTAGTTCAGCAAGCTGGTCTTAAAGTCATTATTATCACTGGACGTAAAAGTAATATTGTTGAAAAACGCATGTCAGATTTAGGTGTGGATCTTGTTTTTCAAGGTAGGGAAGATAAAGGAACTGCTTTACGTGAAGCGTGTGCACAATTGAATCTTTTACCTGAAGATTGTTTGTATATGGGCGATGATTGGCCAGATTTATCCGCATTTGCAATTGCTGGAATGAGTATTACAGTTCCAAATGGACATGATGAAGTTCGTCGTCGTGCTGACTTAGTTACTCAGGCAATGGGTGGGCGTGGAGCTGTACGAGAAGTATGCGATATGCTGTTGATGGCAAAAGGTGTTTACCAAGAGCTACTTGCAAAATACTTAGCTGTACCACATTAATATACTTATCACTCAAAGGTTAGGTAACCCTGTATATGGATACCAAAGTTTTATATGTTGTCGCTGTTTCGGTTGCTGCTTTGAGTGGTGGTTATTACTATTACAGTGGCAAAGCAAAAAAGCTAGATGTCGAATCGTCGAAAAATATGACGTATTCAGCGCAGGGTGTTCATCTTACACAAACAGATGAGCAAGGTAATTTATATATTCGTGCTGAAGTGAAACAGTTACAACAAAATATGCAACTGAAAACATCTCAGCTCGATCAGCTAAATGCTGTCATGTATAAAAATGGAAAAGCGGATGCAACTTTTTATGCAAAACAAGCAAATACGTTTAATGATAATACTAAAGTTATACTAACGGGTAATGTGGTTGCAACGAGTTTATCTGACCAAGGCAAAATGGAATTTCTTACTGATGAACTTACAGGTTATCCAAAAACAAGAGAATTAGAAACTCAACATCAAGTCATCGTTAAATCTCCTAGTGCTGAGTTTGTAAGTCAAGGTTTAAAAGCAAATTTAAATAATGGTCAATATGAATTTTTTAAAGTTCGAGGAAAGTATGCGCCAACTTCTTAATACCAAATTTCGTCCAGCTTTCCTAAAACAAGTTGTTTGCGTTACTGCTTTAGCATTAACTTCAGTCACAAGTTTTGCTCTGCCTTCAGATCGTAATCAACAATTATCATTGGTTGCTGATCGTGCGACATATAACGATAAAACAGGCATTACAACCTATACGGGTAATGTAGTCATTGAACAAGGAACAATGAAATTACAAGCTGATTCTATTGTTGCTACTTTAAGTGCCAAAAAAGAAATTCAGACCATCACTGCTAAAGGTCAGTTAGCAAAATTTCAACAGCAAATTGATTCTAATAAAGGACTGGCAAGAGGAGAGGCTCAGACCATTGTTTATAATGCCGAGACTGGAATTTTGACATTAACAGGCAAAGCTTATCTTTATCAAGATGGCTCAAGCATACGTGGTAATAGCTTAAAATATAGTATGAACAAAGGTGATGTAGAAGCTCAAGGTTCTTCATCTAATCGAGTTCAAATTATTATTCCACCGACCAGTACTAAAAGTTTTCCAGGAGCACGTGATTAATGGATCAATCTGTGCAAACACTATGTATTAAGCATCTAGCTAAAAACTACAGTAAACGCTGGGTGGTAAAAGATGTTTCCTTTACCATGCAAAGTGGGCAAATTGTAGGCTTACTCGGTCCAAATGGTGCTGGAAAAACAACAAGTTTCTATATGGTTGTCGGTCTTGTTCGAATGGATAAAGGTGAGATTCATCTAGATAATTTGGATTTATCTGATCTTGCAATGCATGAGCGCGCACGAAAAGGAATTGGTTACTTACCTCAAGAAGCATCGATCTTTAGAAAACTTACAATTGCTGAAAACATTATGGCAATTTTAGAAACGCGTAAAGATTTGAATAAGCAGCAACGTCAGCAAAGACTGACGGAATTATTGAATGACTTCAAGATTAGTCATATTAAAGACTCATTAGGCATGAGTGTTTCTGGTGGTGAACGCCGTAGAGCAGAAATTGCTCGTGCGTTGGCCGCTGATCCTAAGTTTATGTTACTCGATGAACCTTTTGCGGGAGTAGATCCAATTTCTGTTGGTGACATTAAGGATATTATTCAAACATTAAAAGACCGTGGAATTGGTGTTTTAATTACCGATCATAATGTTCGTGAAACACTTGCGATTTGTGAGAAAGCTTATATTGTGAGTGAAGGTTCTGTGATAGCAGAGGGTACTCCACAAGAGATACTAGATAATGAACAAGTACGTAAGGTTTATTTAGGTGATGATTTTATGGTTTAAATCTGAGCAATTAATATTTTAAAAGAGCATTTATTGCTCTTTTTTTATAAATTTGAAATTTAAACTGTAGATACATGATTAATATATAGGTTTTAAAAGATTTTTAAAATATATCTAATTGATTTTAAATATTATTTTGTTTTAAGAATATCGTCTTTTTAATATAATAAGATCATAAAGAGTGTGAACTATTATACAAAAAACAAACACTTAAATAGGTATTAATTAGTGTTTAGAGCATAGTGCTTTTCCTAAAAAAATGAGTAGAATGAATGTGCTTTTAAATGATAACAATATGACAAGAATATGAGCATCAAGATAGATAGAAAGTTAGATGATGGAGCACGTAAAAGATGTACAGATTTAAAGTGGCTAATATATATAGCGTCGTTATCTGTTTCAATTACTCATGCAACAACACCAAGTGAGCAATATCATACTTTAAAAAACAATATATCCCAGTTGTTTTCTCCAAAGAGTAATGATGACTTTAAAACTGCGAATATGCAGAAACTAAGTAATTTCTCAGTTAGTACATCGACGACGGAACTCCCTGTTGTGGGGTCTGGGCGACCAATGGATGTAGTGCCAGCCGCATTATGGCAAAGTGAACGTCGGGTTCTGAAAGATGCCGTTCAGATTGCAGTTCAGCGTAATCCTGAGATTTCACAAACTTTAGCAACTTTAGCAGCTCAAAATGCCAATATTGATGTGGCGAAAGCAGGATATTACCCGCAGATTACTGGTGGTGTAAATACTGGGGATTTAACAAGAAAAGGAGAGCGCGGTCGTCAAGTTTTAGCTTTAAATGCATCTCAGATGCTTTATGATTTTGGTAAAGTCAAATCTGGTGTAAATACTGAGCAAGCGCGATTAGTTGTAGAACAAGCTAACGTACTCGTTAAAATTGATGATATCTCACTTGATGTAGCTCAAACTATAATCAATATTCAACGCTATCAAAAACTTATACAAATCGCAAACCAGCAAATTGCTGGGATTCGACGTATTCAAGAGATGGCAAATCTCAGAGCCAATGCAGGTATTAGTAGTCAAGCCGATCCAGTAAAGCTCAATCTTATTTACAATCTGCTCAATCAGCTTTGATTGCTCAGCAGTCATTGCTTGGACAATACCAACAGCATTTATATACCTTACTTGGTTTTGATGCTGGGAAAACGCAATGGGCTATACCTGAAGATTTAGTTCAACAATCAGAGCTTTATGCTGCTCCCAAGTTCAATACCATTCCGCAAATGATTGCTGCACAAGCAGGAATTGATGTGGCGCGCTCACAAAAATATCAAACACAATTGAGTCGTTATCCGACTTTATCAGTCAAAGGTGAATTGAGCCAAGCATTAAAAGGTCGTAACCCGAATAATGATAAAGAAGGCGGTTTTGATAGTGCAATTATGCTTGAAGCAACCAGTCAGTTTTATCAAGGTGGGGCAACATCTTCACAAATTCGTGCAGCCAGTTTTGCTGAAGAAGCAGCAAAAGCACAAGTGAATGCGGTTTATTTGAAGGTACTAGATCAAATACGTATGAGCCGAGAGCAAATTGAAAATAAACAAAGACAAATGCAGGTTCTTATGAGTCGACAAGCAACGACAGTAAGAACAAGAGAGCTTTACCAAGAACAATATAAATTAGGCACTCGATCTCTCGTAGACCTATTAAATGCTGAGCAAGCGATTCATGGAGCAAATTCAGAATTAGAAACAGCACGATACGATATTTACAGCAGTATAGCTCAATACATTGCGACTACAGGACGTTCGCGTCAAGCCTACGACTTAAATAATATTTCAATTCAGGGGTTTGAAGTTCAGCCATGATGACAAAAATAAATTATCAACCGTGGTTACAAGCGGTACTTACAGTTGCAAAACATTATCGAATTGAACCTTCTGAAGAAAGGGTTCGTTTACAACTTGATTGGAATCAGAATCAAAATTTAGATGAAATATTATTATTAATGACCCGACAAGTTGGACTTAACTTACGCAAAGTTAAATTTAGCAATGATGTGGTTAATCCATGGCGATTACCTGTGATTGTTGAACTTAATGATGGTCAAGTCGGCGTGATTGATAAGGCAGATGCTGAAGGAAATGTCAGCATTCAATTAAGTGGTGATCAAGGTTTATCGCAGAAATTTGCGGTTGGTGCTTTAAAGCATATTGTCAAAAGTATCTATGTGTTACGCCCAGAAAAATCAGTTCCAGATGCGCGTATTGACGAATATATCAAGCCTTACGAACAAAGCTGGTTTTGGTCGATCGTATTGCAAGACTGGAAACGCTATATAGATATTATGTTTGCTTCACTTATGGCAAATATTTTGGCTTTAGCGACAATTATTTTCTCCATGCAAGTGTATGACCGTGTTGTTCCATCGCAATCAATTCCGACCTTATGGGTGCTTGCAGGTGGCGTATTAATTGCAGCTATATTTGAATTTATTCTTCGTGTTTCTCGTGTTTATTTATCGGACATTATTGGTAAGCGTGCAGATTTGCGTATATCTGATCGTGTATTTGGGCATGCTTTACGAATTAAGAATAGTGAGCGTTCAAAATCTACGGGGACATTCATTTCACAAATCCGTGAGCTTGAAGGTGTACGAGATTTAGTTACTTCAACAACGATGGGTGCGATTGCGGATTTACCGTTCTTTTTCTTATTCCTGATTATTTTTGCAATTATTGGTGGTAATTTATTTTGGGTCATGCTTGTTGTCGTACCTTTAATGATTTTACCGGGCATATTAGTTCAGAAAAAGCTCGCTGAGTTGGCTCAAGAAGGTATGCGTGAATCTTCTATCCGTAATGCCATTTTGGTTGAAGCAGTACAAGGGATTGAAGACATAAAATTATTACGTGCTGAGTCTCGATTTCAAAATCAATGGAATCACATGAATGAAGTGTCTGCAGACATTAGTATGCAACAACGTAAAATTGTTGGTGTATTAACTGCATGGACTCAGAAAATTCAAGGTCTCACCTATGCTGCCGTCATTTTAGTGGGTTGTTTCGCAGTTATGGAAGGTGAAATGACAACGGGTGCGTTGGTTGCATGTTCAATTCTTTCTTCAAGAATGCTCGCACCAATTTCACAAATCACAGGTATTTTAGGGCGGTTACAGCAAGCAAAAGTTGCGAAGAAGAGCCTTGATGAGCTGATGCAAAAAGCTGTAGATCAACCTGATCAAGCACATTTAGTCCATAAAGAAGTTTTAAATGGTGACTACGAACTTAAAAATGTAATGTTCCAATATACGGAAGATGATCCAAGACCTAGTTTAGCGATTCGACATTTAAAAATTAAAGCAGGTGAAAAAATTGCGATTTTAGGACGCAATGGAGCAGGTAAATCAACACTGCTGCAAATTTTATCGGCGATGCAATTTCCTAGCAATGGTACAGTGCATTTAGACGGTTTGGATATAAGTTTAATTGATCCCGCAGATGTTCGCCGTGATATGGGCTTACTGAATCAGAATGCACAATTGTTCTACGGAACGATACGTGAGAATTTAACATTGGGTGCGCCATTAGCACGTGATGAAGATATTTTAAAGGTATTGAAAGTCACTGGTGCTTTAGGTTTTGTGCAAGAGAAGAAAGAAGGTTTAGACCACTTGGTTTTAGAAGGTGGAGTTGGTTTCTCAGGTGGACAAAGACAAGCATTATTACTCGCACGGTTATTGATTCGCCAGCCAAATATCTTGTTATTAGATGAACCTACTGCTGCTATTGATGATGTTGCAGAAAAGCAATTAATTGATCATTTAAAAGGATGGTTATCTAATCGTACTTTAGTTGTTGCTACACATCGTCGTGCCGTTTTGGAGCTGGTTGATCGTATTATCGTGATGAACGATGGCAAGGTTGTAATGGATGGACCAAGAGAACAAGTTCTAAATCAATCAACAGTACAACAAAAACAAATTAAACCAGGAGATGATTCACGAGTGAAGAACCACAAACAAATAACCGCTCAATGAATGTTTCTTATAAAGAACCAAATTTACCGCGTTCGACCTTAGTGATCTGGATCGTGGGGATTGGTTTAGTCGTATTACTGGTCTGGGCTTGGTTATTTAATTTAGAAGAAGTTTCCACTGGTACAGGTAAAGTGATTCCTTCATCAAAAGAGCAAGTTATTCAATCGCTCGAAGGTGGTATTTTAACGAGATTAGATGTGCAAGAGGGTGACATTGTTCAAAAAGGCGAAATTCTTGCTCAGTTAGATCCAACACGATTCGCTTCAAATGTAGGTGAATCCAAATCTCTTTTGGTTTCTTCACAAGCGACTGCTGCTCGTTTAAGAGCAGAAGTAAATGGTGCAGCTTTAGCCTTTCCTGAAGATGTTTTGAAAGAGCCTAAGTTAGTTAAAGAAGAAACAGCACTATATTATTCTCGTCGTGACAATTTAGAGCAATCTATTGCTGGTTTTCAACAAGCACTTAAACTTGTTCAACAAGAATTAATGATGACTGAGCCTTTGGTTGCCAAGGGTGCTGCGAGTGAAGTTGAAGTTTTGAGATTAAAACGAGAAGCAAATGATCTTCAAAATAAAATGAATGATGTACGAAATCAATATTATGTAAAAGCTCGTGAAGAATTATCTAAGGCAAATACTGATATTCAAACCCAGCAGCAAGTGGTAATGGGGCGTAGTGATAGTTTACAACGCTTAGTGTTTAAAGCGCCTGTTAGAGGGATTGTGAAGGAAATTGATGTCACAACCTTGGGTGGTGTGATTCCGCAGAATGGTAAGTTGATGACAATTGTACCTTTGGAAGATAAATTACTCATCGAAGCACGTATCTCACCAAGAGACATTGCATTTATTCGCCCAGAACAAGAAGCATTAGTAAAAATTACTGCTTATGATTATTCTATTTATGGTGGTTTAAAAGGTAAGGTCACTGTCATTTCACCTGATACCATTCGTGATGAGGTAAAACAGGATCAATTCTATTATCGTGTTTATATTCGTACTGATTCTGATAAATTACACAATAAAGCGGGTAAAGAGTTTGGTATTACACCAGGTATGGTTGCAACAGTAGACATTAAAACAGGTCAAAAAACGATTATGGATTACTTGCTTAAACCATTTAATAAAGCAAAAGAAGCTTTGCGGGAACGTTAAATTTTGATGGTTTAAAACCTCGCGTGATGCGAGGTTTTTTATTTAGCATGTAAAAAGCTATAATCTTGTTTTAAATTTTATATTTATGTTTTATGCCATTCACCATTGCTAGTTCGGTTACTTTTGAAGAAGACATTAAAAAAAGTCGTTTCCAAGCGATTGCAGCAGTTGTCGAAAATGAGCAACAAGTAAAAGACTTTTTAGCAGAAACCAAAGATTTATCTACAACACATCAATGTTGGGCATGGAAAATTGGTCACCATGTTCGCTTCAATGATGATGGAGAGCCTTCAGGAACAGCTGGAAGACCAATTCTTGCTACCATAGAAGGCAATGAACTAAGCAATGTGATCGTTTTAGTCAACCGTTGGTATGGCGGTGTAAAGTTAGGAACTGGTGGTTTAGTCCGTGCTTATGGTGGTTGTGCGGGTCAATGTTTGTTATTGGCTGAAAAAATAGAGTTGATTGAAAAAAAAGAGGTTCAATTTTCTTGTTTATTTAACGAGTGGGCAATTCTTCAATATGAATTATTACATCAACATATTGAATATCAAGAAAGTTATACTGAAATAGGTGTTGCTGTTTTAGCACGACTACAGATTCATCAAATTGAGCCTTTAAAATTAAAACTTCAAGATGTGAGTAGAGGACGTGAGAAATTACATGTATGTGATGACTGAAATTTATCTGTCCTCTCTTGCGAGGCAATGCCTCTCGGGGCGTAAGCAACTTAACCTCGTAGAGGAGCATCAGAAATGACCAATGATTCTTTATTGAAATATAGGGAACAACATAAGCATCGCCTTAATTATATGCCTTGGTTGTACTGGTCACTTAAAGCTAAACATCGCGAATGGGCTGAAGCATGGCAAGCTGAATATCAAGCTTATCTCATGGATATGGAAACGATTCAGATCGGTAAAAATTGTTTTATTTCGCCGTTAGCGCATATTTTTGCAGAGCGTGGACGTAATATTATTATTGGAGACAATACTTTTATTGCAGCCGATTGTACTTTACATGGACCATTAGAGATCGGTAACGAAGTTGCAATTAACCATCATTGTATTTTAGATGGGGGGAAGTCTGGGATTAAATTACATGATCAAGTGAGAGTAGCGGCTTATAGTCATTTATATGCTTTTGATCATGGGATGGATTTAGACCGTCCCATTTATCAACAGCCTGTTACTTCTAAAGGAATTGAAATTGGTCGAGATGTTTGGCTTGGAGCACATGTTGGAATTAAAGATGGTGTGAAAATAGGTAATTATGCCGTAGTTGGTATGAATAGTATGGTCACAAAAGATGTAGAAGACTATGCTGTTGTTACAGGAAATCCAGCAAAATTGATACGCTATCGAACTGAATAAAAAGCATAAAAAAATCTCGTGAGATTCTATACATAAATTTAACCCACCATGCTTTTATCTGTGTTAAGTTAAAAATAAGTAGAAGACCTAAGGTATTTACCTAAAGAGAGGCGAATATGAACCGTGTCATTGCATGTATTGATTCTTCACCCTGTATTGATGCTGTTGCTGAAGCAGCAGTTTGGGTTGCAAAACAAACGCAGAGAGAGTTAGTACTATTGCAAATCTTGGACTATTATCCAGCGAGCTATCACTTAGGTGAAATTAGTGGGGTAATTGGCTTTGAGAGCAATGCGATGCTCTTAAAAGAACTTGCTGAGTTGGAACAAAAACAAAGTGAGTTAGCACTCGATTATAGTAATAATCTACTTAAGCACATTTCAGATTTAATTGAAAAGCAATACGGACTCACCAGTACCAAAATTCAGGAAAAAGGTGATTTTCTTGAACAAAGCTTCAATATCCTGAATGAAAATGATGTCGTTATCATTGGTCGTGTAGGTGAAAGGGCAGCAGAAAAAAACAAACCTATTGGTAGTAATGTTGAAAACTTTATTCGTGGTGCCAATTGCACAGTAATCACGGTAGGAGAACATTTCCAACCACCGAAGCGTTTTATTTTTGCTTATGAATACTCTCCAACTTGTCAGAAAATGCTACAACGAATTGCCCAAAGTGATTTATTGAAAAAACTCCAGTGTCATTTGCTTTATGTAGGTGATCATCCTGAAATGCTTGCGGAGCCAGAAAAATATTTAACCGACGCTGGTTTAGAAGTTATTTCCATTTATCGTTATGGCGATGTTGCACAAAATATCTTGGAATATCAAAAGGAACATGACATACAGTTAATTGTTTTAGGTGCTTTTAGTCATAGTAAAATTCACCAATTCTTCTTAGGAAGTATCACCACAACAATTTTCAGAAATGCCAATGTTCCACTTTTGGTGGCTAAGTAGTTCATTTTATTCTATATAGTTATCCGCAATTCCTGTGGATAACTATATGGAAAAGCATTTGAGATAAATATAATCTATTGAAATTGAAAGATTAAATTTAATAGGTTGTTTTTTAATCTCTATTTTACTATGGCTATTGCAAAGCCATCATGACCTTTTGAGCCTACCGTTTGTAAAGCAGTACACGATAATAATTGAGGATGGTCTTTTAAAGCTGTAAAAGCTTCACGAATGCCTTCAATACTTGGCTTTTTATTGGTTTCATCTAAGATCGCACCAGCACGAATAACATTATCTAGTACGATAATAGTGCCAGAGTGTGCAAGCTTTAGGCTTAATTCAAAATATTCACGATAACTTTGCTTATCAGCATCAATAAATATGAAGTCAAAAGCATCACTTCCATCAGCGATTAACTGATTCATGATGTCTGCACCACGCCCTTTTTTTAGTTCGATGTTCGTTGGCATATTGGCATAATCAATATTTTCTTGAGCAATAATGACATGCGTATCTCGTCCTTCAACGGTTAGCAGATAGCCATCTTTTGGAAGTGCTTTAGCAAGCCAAATGGTGCTATAAGCACCAAAAGTTCCTAACTCAAGTACACGTTTACATTGATTCATTTGAATCAACATTTGTAGGAACATACCCTGATTAGGTGCAACAGCCAAATGATTAGAAAACCCTTGCGTGTCAGTATTATCTAAAGCATGTTGAAGTCTTGGATCTGTGGGAATTAAATGTGAATTGATATAGTCATCAATGTCGGTCCACATCTGTTGCATAATCAAATTTACCTATGAATCTGTTAGCTGCATTTTAAACATTTATGAAGAGAGTGCAATTTGATTGCAAAATTAATCATCATCTATGAAATGAAAAAGAGATCTTAATGATCTCTTTTCTATTTTACGAACGAATTTTATTAAAAATTACACATAGAACTATTGCGAGTTAAATCTGGTCCCCAAGTACGATAGCCTTGTGTATCAATATGAATTTGTCCAGAGCTATATAAACCAATACCTAAGTTTAGACTTTGACCATGCTGTGCCCAAAATTGACATAATTTAAATTTAGTCTGTTCGATGTAAGCATAGTCTTGAGGTTGTGGATATTCCGGACCAATACGAAAATCGATAGCAGAGTTAAATAGATGTTTTGAAGAACCTGCACCACCTGCACATTGGTTGAGTGGTAAATCACGATAGACTGAGGTGACTTCAAAATCGGTCAAGATTTTTGCTGCAATCAAATATTTAAAAACACGTAAAGTAGAAAGAGAGTTATTCCATAATTCACGGTTAGGAACCATATATTCTGAGCGACCGCATTTTTGCCAATCTCTTGCAGTGCGTAATAACTCAAAACTAGGAATAATATGTGCAACATTATTACGATTTAGAAATTGTTCATATTCTCGAACACGAGCATAGTTTTCGCCTTGGTTTAACCATTGGCGGTATGATGTGGGTTCAACTTTACTTGGAATAGGTCGAGTAAAAGTGACTTGTTCCTGAGGAATATGAATTCTTTTACCTTGATTTTGATTTACTTTCGTTGAGCTGACACAGCCAACCATCATCGCAGGGATGAGACAAAACGTGAAAAGACCCTGTAATCGATTTCGCATCATAAAAAGGCAGTTCGTAATTTAGAGCTTATAGATGTATTATTTTAATGCAAAATAACGCACAAATAATGGTGCAATTGCAAGGAAATGTGTGTTTGAGGTATAAAAAAGACCAGTCAGGACTGGTCTTTTTTTAATTATTTTTCTAAATATTGCAATTTATTTGGTTTACCATTCCAGTCTTCACGATCAGCAGGTTGCTCACCAATTTGAGTAATGTTGTTGCCTGCCCATGTTTCTGACAATTCAGCATTAAGTTCAATAAAGACTTCTTGACCTTCAGGAAGCTCATCTTCCGAGAAAATTGCATTTGCTGGACATTCAGGTTCACATAATGCGCAATCAATACATTCATCTGGATTGATAACAAGGAAGTTTGGACCTTCATAGAAACAGTCTACTGGGCAAACTTCAACACAATCTTGATATTTACATTTAATACAATTTTCAGTGACAACAAAGGTCATGGCGACAGCTACCTAAAAATACGGTTTTTTGTTTGGAATAGGCTATTGTAGGCAAAAAAGGGGTAAACAAACAATTGCTTTTATTGATATTGTTTATTTATACATGTGAAAAATAAGATAATATATTGATAATCAATGAGAATTTTGGTGATGGCTTGAATTTTTGTAAAAAAATAAAGCATTTAACTGTTTAAATCATCAAGTATTAGGATAGAAATGATGTGAAACGACAATGAGATTGCGATGATTAAATCTTTTTAAAACGTAATCATCTCAACATTAAGGTGCTGAATATTAAATGGTATACAGTAAATGAATATCTTCAGGTTCGAGGCGAAAAAGCTGTTGGTCTGGGTTTTCTAAAGCTTTTGCACCATGTTTCAGATAGAAGTCAACTGTGCGTTTGCTTGGTGTTGCTGAAATATAAAGCTGTTTTGCTTTAAGCTGTTTCGCTGCCGAGATAGCAGATTGCATCAGTTGCCTGCCTATACCCAAACCTTGATGATCAGCATCGACATAAAAATATTGTAAAAGCTTTGCATCAGGAAAATCTTGGATAATTTGATTGGATACCATTTGCACACCCAATAATTTATCTGAGTGATATGCTCCAATGCACAATCCACCTTGCTGATACAGATGTTTTAAGAGTGGTGGATCATTCAACAAATGATATTCATCCCAATGTTCAACATCAAAATAACAATCAACTAGCGTTAAATTCTGCTGATGTTGCAGATACATTTGTGTAATCAATTCGCGGCGGCTAATTTGTTGCCAAATTAAATCGATTTCTAAATCAGTCAGTGGTTTAAAATTTACCTTAATATAGTTTCTCCAATTCATTTGATTGAATTAAGTGTTTTGAGCAGAATCCAGTTTAATATCATCTGCTCATGTGTGTTAGCTTCAAAATCGTATGCCGAATTACGACTTCAAAGCAGTTTTGAGTAAATAGAGTTGTTCAAGTGCTTGACGCGGTGTTAGATCATCTACTTCGATTTGTTGCAATAACGCTAAAGCTGGCGATTGAGTTTCCACTTCAATGATTTTCTCAATCACTTGAGTTTCAATTTCATGTTCTACCGCACTGAATAAATCATTTTGTACGCTACTTTGTAAATGCTGATGTTGCTGTTTTTCTAAAATTTTCAAACGCTTTTGTGCTTCTTTAATCACGTTTGCGGGAATACCCGCTAATTTTGCAACTTGTAAACCATGACTTTGACTGGCAGGTCCATGTTGAACTTTATGCAACAATATCAAATTGCCATTCAGTTCTTGAGCAGTAACGTGATAATTATCAATACCTGCTTCAGTTCCCAATTCAGTTAATTCAAAATAATGGGTAGCGAAAAGACATAAACATTTGACTCGTTTCGTCAGATCAACGACACATGCCCAAGCCAATGAAAGACCATCATAGGTACTTGTACCGCGACCGACTTCATCCATTAACACTAAAGATTGACTGGTCGCATGATGTAGGATTTGTGCTGTTTCAGTCATTTCAACCATAAAAGTAGATTTACCTGTTGATAAATCATCAGCAGAACCAATACGAGTAGATACGATCGATTGAGCCTAACTTTGCTGATTTTGCTGGCACAAAACTGCCGCAATAAGCAAGTAAGCTAATCAGTGCAATTTGACGCATAAAGGTCGATTTACCGCCCATATTTGGACCTGTAATAATCGCCATGCGATGTTGAGCATCAAGCAGCGTATCATTCGGTGTGAAAGGCGCTTTATTGATAGCTTCTACGACCGGATGACGGCCTGCTTGAATCTTAATACTTGTTTCATGCGTATATTCTGGTCTAGCCCAGTTATTTAAACGCGCTTGATGAGCAAAATTTGCAAGAACATCGATATTCGCAATTGCAGCGCTCATCATCTGTAAATGTGCAATATTTTGACGTAGTTCATCGAGTAGTGATTCAAATAAAAGTTTTTCGCGTGCTAGTGCGCGCGATTCACTTGATAAGACTTTATCTTCAAAGCCTTTAAGTTCAGGAGTGATATAACGCTCTGCATTTTTGAGTGTTTGACGACGAATATAATCTGCTGGCGCTTGTTCTGCCTGAGCACGTGTTAGTTCAATATAGTAACCACTGACACGATTATAGCCAATTTTGAGTGTATTAATGCCTGTGCGTTGACGTTCCTTTATTTCTAAATCAATCAGGAATTGACCTGCATGATCGCGAATTTTACGTAGTTCATCTAATTCATCATCATAACCTTCAGCGATCACATTGCCGTCACGTAGTAGCACAGGAGGGTTTTCAACAATCGCAGCCATTAGATGTTGGTGAAGGCTTTTAAAATCTCCTAGTTCAAGATCTAACTGAGACAGTAGTTTTGATGATTTGTTTTTTAAAACAGGGGCGAGTGAATGACGTAGAAATGGAATTTGTGCGCAAGCTTGACGGAGTTGAACCAAATCTCTCGGACGAGCGCTACCTAGAGCAACTCGGCTCAGGACACGTTCAATATCGCCAATTTCTTTGAGCACTAAACGAAGAGGGGACTCGTGATAACCTTTTAATAATTGTTCTGTGGCATCAAGGCGAGCATCCAAAATGGCAGTGTCACGTATAGGTTGCATTAGAGTTCGACTGAGTAAGCGTCCACCCATAGCAGTTTGGCAATCGTTGATCAATTGAAATAGTGAAGTTCCATGATCGAATAAAGGTTCAACAATTTCTAAATTACGACGTGTGATTGGATCAAGTGCGATAAAGTCAGTGCTTTGTTCTATTTGGATAGAACGGATATGTGGTAATGCTGTTTTTTGTGTTTCTTTTGCATAATGGATTAAAGCTGCTGCTGCTGCTTTTGCAAGAGGCAAAGAATCTAAGCCAAATCCTGATAATGTTGAAACTGAAAATTGATCACATAAAGTTTTCTGTGCATTATTTAAATTGAAATCGACATTTGGGCGTTTAGTGATTGAGCAATCTAGATTTTTTTTGATCTGCTCAATAATGTTTTTATCAATCAAGTCCTCATCAATCAAAATTTCACTTGGCATTAAGCGAGATAGTTCGATTGAAAGCTGTTCTGGTTTGTATGGCTGCTGTTGGACTTTAAAAATACCAGCGCTTAAATCAAGAAGGGCAAAACCAATTTGATTTTGTTGAATACATACTGCAACAAGATTAGAGGATTGGTAACTGCCTAACAGCGCATCATCAGTTAAAGTACCAGGCGTTAAAACACGGACAACTTTGCGCTCAACAGGACCTTTACCTGTAACCTCACCAACTTGTTCACAAATTGCGACTGTGCGACCTGCTTTAACCAAACGGGCAAGGTAACCTTCAGCTGAATGATAAGGCACACCTGCCATAGGTATTGGCTCACCATTGGCTTTGCCGCGATGAGTCAGAGTAATCCCTAAAAGCTTAGCGGCTTGATGAGCATCTTCAAAAAAAAGTTCGTAAAAGTCACCCATACGGTAGAACAGTAATGCATGCGAATATTCCATTTTGACCTTTAGATATTGCTGCATCATCGGCGTATGGGATGAAAGATCAGCCATAACTGAGTCACTGTTCATGCGTATTAAGTCCTTATATTTAAATGCTAATTAGTTAGTCTGAATGATTTATTCTAACTAATTACTCGAAAAAATCTAATCTAGTTTCTTAAAAATTGACTTTGGCGTTTAATTCATAAATCAAATATGAATTTGATAGAAAGATGATGCTCAAAGAGTTTATAGCTACATCTTAACAAATCAGTCGTAATTATCAAAAAGCAATACGAGTTCGATTGAGAAAATAACCAACAATAAAAAACTGATATCTGATTTCTTTAGCCAATTAGGTTATTGACAAGTTTCTACAATGATCTAATTCGAATTATTTTCATTAAAATTGACGAATTAAGATAAAAACCTACGTAGATTGAATGGAAAATTCACAATATATTTTTATACTTAATCTTATTTTTAAGATATAAAATTAAAAAATACCAATAATTTTTTTTATATTATAGGGTAGACAGATAATGTACTGTGTTTTTTTATAATTTAGTTCATAGGGGTAGGATAATTATAATTAAATTTAGGTTGACTTTTTAAAATATAAGTTTCTGAATTTGTTTAATTTATTCGATTGTTTTATAGATTGCTTGCAAATTTTTTTGCAATACATATGTATTTAATTGTGTGATATATTTTGCATAATGAGTATCTTAATGATAAATTTTGTTTAAATAATTTATATTTCTTAGACTTTAAATTTAATTTCATTCAGGTGTTTATAAAAAATGAAAGTTTATGAGATGGTATTTCATAAAGGTTTTGATGAAAGTACACGATTTTTTTTTAATATAAATAATGCTGCATCTCGTAAACACTTTATGAAACTCATGCGTGAAGATGTTGATCGAGAGTTAAGTGATTTTAAGAAAAGTTGTGTCAGTGAAGCTAAATATGATTTATTAAATTTGTTTCAGGAAGTATATGCAGAAAGTCATTTTCATCTTGATACAATGGAAAAAGATTTTATCCAAAATGGGAAAGCAATTTTTTTTGATAATATTTTTTTGAGTGTAGAAGAAAGAGAAGTTTTAAAAATTTTATGATTTAATAGGTACTCATTTATTCAAATGAAGTTCTCAGACTTTACGATAGCATGTTTATAATGCTATATCGCACCCCCACTTTCCTCCCCAGAAAAGTGGGGTTTTTTTTGATTTAATATATAAGCTATACTGATTATTTATCATTACAATTAAAAAGCCAAAACATGTTATATATCAATTTTTCTGGGGCATTTCGAGGATAGACTAGATTGTGCTCAATAAGGAAAAAATCTATTCCAGACACAATAAAATATTTATTATTTAATCTCGAAAGAATTCTTCCTTTTCTTGAGTAAACTTTTATTTTTGAAGAGATTTTGAAATCAACAAGTTCATTGTTGGGTAGTCTAGAGAAGTCTATAGGTATATAGCCAAAACAATAATTACATTTCCATTTTTTCATAATTTTAATACTGAAATAATCAGTCTATTTTAAAATTTATGATTGTAAATGTTATAGAAATTATGATTAAAAACATTTTTTAATTAATTTATATTGTTGTGTAAAAGAATTTACAAATAATGTTTTGCTATAAGTGTATGTTTTTTATTTGCTTTAATTGTTTTTTTCTTAAAGTTTTGTTTTTTGATAATTATTTTACTTATTAACTTATTGAAACTTTCTTTAATAAAGTTGTAGTTTTTTAGGTTTTTTGATTGTTTTGCGAAATTAATTTAGAATTTTAATTTAATTTATTAATCCATGCTTATCATTTGTTTTAAATTTGTGGTTTTTATTAATTATGTTTTAAAACACAAGAAAGCATTAACATGGAAAATAATTTAATAATAATTAACCGTATGAAAAATATAGGTAAATGTTAAAAAAACCCTAATTGATTAATTATTATACTAATTTATCGTCTGAGATAGTGTGATGCAATTCATGTTTATAACCTCTTATTGCGTTGAGGTTGACCTTTTTTTTGTCTAATTTAAGCACTAATTTGGGCGATTTTTATTTTAATCAATAAAATAGAAGAGCTTTAAATTGGATTTGTTTAATTAAATGATCCTAATAAGGGGCAGAAAATATGTCAGAAATAAGGGTTGTTTCTAAGGAAAGTCATGAAACCTTAGAGACCACAACAAAAGATACTGTTTCTATTTCCGAAGCATCAGTCGTTTTAATAAAAGTAAACAAAGATGATGTTTCTGAAATAAAGCAGGACGGCAGAAACGCAATTATTACTTTAAAAAATGGCGAACAAATTGTAATTGTTAATTTCTTTAAAGGTGGTGATTATTCAACTGACAATAGTTTAGTTTTTGAGGATAGCGAACATAAATTACTTTGGGTTCAGTTTACTGATAGCAATGGAGCATTATTAGAAAATATTACATTTAGCTATATTGATAAGATTGAACCACTACTTTATCACGATGGTGTAGCATCGCCTTGGGCTTGGTTATCAGTTCCGTTAACAGCGGCAGGAATTTTGTGGTGGGCTCATAATGACGATGATAAATCTTCGTCTACTCAGCCAAAAGATACAACTCCACCAGCAGCACCAACTGATGTTGCAGTAAGTGAAGATGGTACAACCGTTACAGGTAAAGGCGAGCCGGGCACTAAAGTTATCATCAAAGATGAAGATGGTAATGTTATTGGTGAAGGCACGG
>Ga0114982_1000307_pt1 | contig 26431 bp, 17 predicted proteins | sample Shrwel_input2_FT_FD_87183 | JGI IMG/M metagenome (GOLD analysis project Ga0114982, IMG submission 87183) | Subsurface microbial communities from deep shales in Ohio, USA - Utica-3 well 1 S input2 FT | ecosystem: Environmental > Aquatic > Deep subsurface > Shale gas/oil reservoir > Produced... | reverse complement strand
CATATCTACCTGACCATTACAGTTCGTATCTCGATAAACCAATGCTTGCCATGGTTGATCAGCGTTAGCATTTGGTTGCTGAGTCTGAGTCTGTAATAATTGAGTGAGTTGAACTGGAATTTGCGTGCTTAAACGGTGAGGATAGTCAGTGACATCTCCTGCAATAGCTGTATGTTGCCCATCTTCATTCAACACAACATTAACAATCACATCACCAAAATTATTTGCTGTATAACTTGTCGCACTTGTCTTGGTTAAAGCAATTGTATCTGTTGAACGAGTGTAGCCCGATGTGCCACTGACAGAAATATATTCTGGTAAATTCTGCTGAACAATACAAAATGATGATGGTAATAAGCTTTGTTCAATTGAGAAAGCATAATCACCATTTGCACTTGTCACTGTCGAAGCTAGTTGTGTAGTTGTACTACAGTTAATCAAACGAATTGTGCTATTTGCAATCCCAACTTCACCTGCATCTTGTATGCCATTATATGCTTTACTCGCATCTAGCGTTGTTCCGCTATTATCAACAAATACTCGTCCAGTAATATCAACGTAAATAAGCTTCGTATTTGTAAACGTACAGGTAATATCGGCGCCTTCTTTTATGCGAACAGCGGGAATCGTCACAATATTATTTACACGCGTCCAAAAAGTACCAGTATTCCCTGTTACACCGCTATTTGCATCTACACAGCTAACACCTGATAAAACATATCCTGCTAAAGCACTTTCTGTAAAAGAAACATCTGTATTCAATGTTTGCGCCCAAAGCTGTTGTGCAGAGGTTGCTGTGGCTCCTGCTGTGACTGTAGTTACAGAATCGGTGGTAACTGCTGTTGTACTATTTACAAGATTGCTAAGATTAATATAGTTAAACGTACCCGTCCCATTCACAGAGTTTTTAGCAATTTTAATTTTTGTACCATCTATAATGTTAATACTGACAGGAACACCTGTACCTGTGACTGTGTCATAGTTTGCAGTCGAACAATTCCCACTTAAAGACAAACCAATTGGTCCATAACCCCCCGGAGGTAGCTCACTTCCGGCAGAATAGGTGTTACGGTTAACAATACGATAGCTAATACGGTGATAACCAGCACTAAGAGTAGTTGCTGTTGATATTACGCCTCCAGATACATAACCATTTACAAACGTTACAGCAACACCATCAACCATGATATAAGCACCATCATCCACACCAACGCTTGTATTTCCAACACAAAAAGTGACTGCTTGTGACGTTGGAATGTATACGCCCGTTGTAAACTCCCATGCTCTACGGTTATCCCCAATGTCAGGAACACTAATGTTATTTAGTTGAACTGTTGCATTTGCATCCGAACTCATGTTGGTAATAATTCTTTGAATCATTGCAGAAGCAGTTGTACTTGATGCTCCATAAGTTGAATCACTCGTACCATTATTACCAGAAACTAAGTATCCACCTGTTGGGCTGGCTTGGTTCAATGGCCATGCACTCAAGATTGGTGTGTCTTCATCAGCAAAAGCACCGACTTTTGCAGTTCCCCCAGTTCCTTCATAACCCACCCAAAATGCACCATTAGGTCTGTATTCATTTTGCCCATTAGTTCCCCATACTTTATAGAGTGTCTCTCCTACACCGCTACCCGGGTTAAATTCATCACTTGACACTTTAACAGTCGCTTGCTGAGCAGTACCCAAAGAGGAAGCGGCTGTTGTACTGTAACTCACAGATAATTGTTTTATAGCCCCATTCGCCATATTCCCCAGATTACAATTCCAGTTACTTCCACTTGGTGTACAAGCAGCCCCACCCACCACGCTTACCGAAGCGATTGTTACTCCTGTTTGTGGTGCTTGAATATAGGTTGCAATGGCATTGGTAGCACTATCTGGCCCTTCATTTTTAATATTGATGGTTTGTGTACCAACTCGTCCTCGTACAATCGTGGGTAAATCAGGAGTAATTGTAAAACGAGCTTCTTTAACAGCAGTATCCGCTGTAATTGCGGTTGGGTTAACGATTACGGCATTAACAGAACTACTCACTGGCGTATATGATGAGGTTGACTCTATTGTTGCTGTATTGGTTAACGTACCTACTTCGGTTGCTGTACCCTGAATCGTGATTATACAGGTTGCTGTTGTTGCACCTGTAAACAGTCCCGAAACTTTCCAGCCCGCATTATTATCACCTGTTAAACTTGGTGTACAGGATGTAGCCGATGGACTTGTTCCTCCTACACCCTGTGTCGTAGTTGGTGTTCCGACAATAGAAACATTTTTTAAACTGACTGGGAGTATGTCATTAAAAGGTAAATTTGCAACAGTACCTCCTAATGATGCACCTGCGGGTGTATTATTAGTAATAGTTAATTGATATTGCATCAATGAATTAACAGGCACATTATCTAATTGTGTCTGTACAAATGTGCCTGTGTTGCCTACACGTTGACTTTTGACAAGGGCAATTGCACTATCAGCATCCATACTAGACATTCCGAAGAAAAAAGCGTCATAGCCAACAGAATTATACGAACCTCCTCCATCCCCTCGGATATAAATATCAAAATTTAATTCTGTAATCCCTTTACCTTGTACATAAACGCTACCACTTGCCCCACCGCTCGCTGACGATGCATTAATAGTGGTTGCAATATTATTAAACTGACTACCAACACCATTCGAACCACTAGGTATAACAGCAAAATTTGCATTTCCAGCGATACGCCTAAAAGTTACAGGAATACTAGCACCACCACCTGTTCCTGTATAAGTCACTTCAGCACTATGTCCCAAACCAGTACCAGCCGTTGCTCCTAATCCAGATACCTGCAAAATAGGATTGTTTACAGGACGATTAAATCGCATTCTTATTGATCCAACCTTGAGCCTTGCAGTAGTAGACTTACCAACTAGTGATTTAGTTAAAGCATTTATTGTCACACCTTGGTTTTGAGTTTGATCAATACCGCCGCCACTACTCTGTAAACAAGATCCTCCACTATTAGCGCAACCTGTAGGAGCATTCTGTAAAGAAGCAACAAACATATTACTAGTTGCCGACCCAATACCATTTAAACTATTTAAAACATAACTAGTCAAAGTTCCTGTTGTTACATCACCCTCAACTCTAGCAGTACTACTAACATAGTACCCTCCAAGCATCAATTCAGGTTGATTTGTTGTTGTTACACCTGATTTTCTATAGGTCGCACCCTGACCTACAGACTCAGTAATGGTATAAGTAACTGTAGTAGTCGGAGCATATGTTGTGCCTACATTATCATTTGGATTGTTTGCATTAAGTAAAAAGGTATGCGTCACAGGCCCAGCTATAGGTCCTCTAGTATTACTACTATCCGAACCGGTAAGAATCTCAATCGTTGGTGGAGCAGCCAATACAGCTTGACTACACATCAAACAAGTTAAGATAAACAAAACCAAAGTATATATATAACTAAGTTTATGATTCATCATGCTGTAATTAGAGATATTTTTTTTCATTTTTTGCTTACTGACCCACATAGCGCACCCCGAAATTAAATTCATAACTTTGGTTTGCAGCTACACTATTTAATGTTCCTGAAACCGCACCAGCATTACCGACTGTGGGAGCCGTCATACCACTACATGATGTGCAGATAGGCGATTGAGATAAAACTGTATAGGCAGGCGTCATGTCTCTAAAGGTAAATGCAGTACTCATAGCGGTAGCACTTGTATTGGTTAAAATCACCTTATACAAAACACATTGACCTTGGCCATTTGCTTGTTTACCGATATTGAGACTATTTGTTGTATAGGACTCATCAGCTGTGCCATTACAATCAAAATCACGTGCTTGCAACTTACTCAACTTCAATTGTCTCTGATTCACTGTAGTTACATCAGTAATTGATGCCAAAACTTGACCATTAGCATTATTCGTTAAATTAATCGTGGTGGTATTCGCTTAGGAAATATTATTTGCTACAAGATTTTTAACCTGAAGCAATAATTTGACTTGTGTATGTGCTGCTAATTTTCCACCCGGCAAGTCAGCTAAACTTCTCATCACCTAATCCCCAGCATCAAAAACACCATTTCCATTTACGTCATAGAAAAGAGTGCTGTTAAACTCAACCTGATCGTTATTCGAAAGAAAACTATAGTTCCCTGTATAATCAACATCAGTATTATTGATTAAAAGATGACTATAAATGACGGTGCCTAATGGCGAGACTTGTCCACGAGAATTTGGCGTGAATTCTACTTTAGCTACAGAATTGACACTTTGAATAGTAATCGCATCCATAATAATATCTTGGCTCGGATTACTACTATTATTACCACTTACAAAACTTGTAGAAAGAGCGCGGAAATAGATCGGTGTAGTTACACTACTGTTCAATTGATCCACTTCAACAACAGCACAGATTAACTGACTTTCACCACTATTCAGATAGATGGTTTTACCTGTTTCGCTACCCATGACACTACAGTTTGAACCATTTCCAGAAACATAAAAACGAACACGGTTCACACCATTAGGCAAAGTTAAGCTTGTAAAATTACTCGTCGAGTTCGCACTAAGTAAATATTCAGTTCCAATACCAGTATGGCTCACTTTTAATGGAAATATTGCTTGCCCACCCGCAACAGGATTGGTACTTGTTGCGGCAATCACGGTTTTCCACGGATTGCCAGCATTATCAACATTCCCATTACCCAAACCATTGTTTTCAGGACTATTCGTCAAATCAACTAAACGTGCTACCGTTGTGGCAAGTAAATTACCCTGATCTTTAATCAAACTCATTTTGCTAATATCACCTAAAGACTGAGCTTGAGGTGAAACTTCGAATGTCGTATCAGTCGTTACAGCATAACTACTAGGTAAACGTACTTTAACAACGATTGGTAAATTTACGCCTGCGGATAATAAACCTGTATCAGGAATACCATCTCCATTGCTATCTAATAATGGGGTTACGCCATCTGCACGATAAAATTCAATTTGGCTACCTGTCGGAAAAGTACTACCTGTCATTATTACATTAAATACATCAGTATTATTACCCTTATTCCAAACATAGTTATTAAAGCTAAGCTCCCCACCTTGAGCCGCAGCAGAAGCAATAACCGTAGCACTATTGTTTGCATCAGTTGCACTACCATTAATTTTGACAGCATAAATTGAAGCAACATTAAGTACAGCTATGTTACTGAGATCAGATATATCTGCTGTTGTTGTATTATTATCATGATCATACTGGAAATTAACGGTATTATTAATTGGTCCAGCAGTTGTTTTATTTACTTTAACTTTAAATTCAATATAGCCAGTTGCATTTGCTGGTATTGAGCTAATGACCGTAGTTACAGCATTTGATGTCACACTGTAATTGATTCCTGCTGGATCGTTACTCCCAGTACTTGGATCTACAGTTGTACCGTTCCAATTTTCACCAGCATTTAGTTGATAAACCAAACTTGGATCAAGTGTATCTGTTAAAGTTACAGAGCCTGTCGCTGTACTACCTAAATTTTGATAATCTAAACGAACGGTAACAACGTCTCCATTTGCCACACTTGTTTGAGAAAACTTTTTACGAACAACTAAAGCAGACTGATTCGTAACAGTTGCTGTATCGACATTGGTCTTTGTTCCAGATGCACTATTTAAAGAATTTACAGTTAATGTTAATGATCCATTTTGACTAACCGTTGCACCACTTGGTACATTTGCCGCCACAATAAGACTAACTGACTCGCCCGCACTTAAAGAATAAGAAGTAATCGCTGCGCCATCAGGCACGCCATCATTATCTTTATCTAAAAATACAGATAGATTACTGTAGTCATAGCTATCCCCAGTATTATTTGTCACTGCAAAGGTATACTGGTCGACTTCATTACCCGTGTTAGTCAAAGTATGGTTAAAATATACAGTCTGACCCGCTACGACATTTTTAGTATTATTTGCCGTCAAATTAACAGAATAAACTGGAAGAATCGTTGTTTGAACTAAATTCGAACGGCTGACTTGAACAACGGTTGAACCTTCTTCAGTGTACTCACCGATCGCCATATTACTAATGATTTGGCGTGTAGGAACAGCAGCAGAGCTAGACTGATGCACTCCCAACAAAGTAACCAACAAAATCCCTAAAGTGATCTTGCTGTTGCGGATATTTTCTAATGTATTGATTATATTCATCTTCTAGCATCCGCCTAACTTAAGGTGTAACCTGAATAGAAAAATACAACGCTGCTTGCTCCTGTGGTGCAAGTGCTCCAATATTTCCAGATATTTGATCTCCACTCACAGCTACAGAACCCTTACTCACTGACGGCGGCAATGCATTTCGCAAAATACTATAAGCAGGTACAACATCATTAATCACAACATTCGCTGCTGGTGTTGAACCATCATTTTTAATTGTTAAACGATAGGTAACGCATTGATTTGGCTTAATCGTCAATGGGTTACTTGCATAGGTCGCAGTGGCAACATTCATAAGTGCACATGCTTCATCTTTAGACTGTTCTTTGGTCAGACGAAGTTGCGTAGGATCAACTGTTGTTAAATCTGTATTTTGAATTGTTGTAAGTGTTAAACCTTGGATTGTATTCGTAGCAGAGACGACGATATTTGCTGCACTAGAAATACCATTTGCTGCTGTTAGTGGAGCTTGAACTTTTAAAATTAGCTGAACTGAACTTTGAGGGTTTAATCCACCTGTTATAGACAAATCAGTAGCGATCGGGTCTGTAGTATCTAATACACCATTATTATTGGCATCGTAATATAAAGTATAAGTGAAACCATCATTAATATTTTGAGGGACTACGCTAAGACTTACTTTTCCGCTTGTATCACCTTCAACAAATGTACCCATATTTTTTAATGTATGGAGATATACAACCGTACCACCTACATTAATCCGCCCTTGTTGATCATTTGCTAAAGTCAACTTGCGTACAGCCACATCAACTTGATCTTTAATACTGTCACCTTGAGCATTCATCGGTGATTTCATAGCGAACCAAATTGGTAAACTTGTTAAAGTCGTATTCGCAGGAACAGTGACAACTGCACAATACTGTTTAGTTGTTCCAGCCGCCATGTTGCCAGTACTGGTAATTTCTCCCTGTAACGTTTGACATGTTGCATCACCATTATAGAACTTCACTACCCAATCTGTTGGTAACGTCGTATTGATACTATTAATGTCAATCGTTGTACTCGATGCATACAAATTATAATTATTTGAGGCCGTGCTGTTATTTCGAATAACAAGTGGGAAAACAGCGGTTGCACCTTTTACGGCATTTTTCACCAATAAGGCCTGCCCACCTGAACCAGTAACGTTTCCAACTCCTACACCTGAATTGTTACTGTTATACAAATCGCTTTCGCCCACAGCAACTGTATTGACTAATCGATCACGCGTACTATTTTTTACACTAGTATCTGTTACGGAAGTTGCGGTAATATCGAAATCCATTGTGCTTGTAGAAGTACAATTCGCTGGGAAATAAACCCCTAATTTAATTCTTTTTGAAGTGCCGTAAGCCAATCCGCCTGTATCAATTACACCATCGCCATTAGTATCTGTCAGCAATGTACGACCATCTGCATGATATAAACGAACTACAGCACAACTTGGTACGTTACTTTTAACGAAGCTTAAATTATAAGTATCAGTCGCCTGTCCTGTATTCCAAACATAATTATCAAACTGGATTTCTTTTGCTACGCCCCCAAAAGTATTGTTTTGGGTCTGTAAATTATTCAAGCCACCATTTGGCTCGCCATCATCATTCGCGTTACTTGGACTATAGTTAAGTACAACACCTAAGGTTTGCTGAACATTAAAAATTACAGTATTCGTTAGCGTATTTTTCAGAATAGCATTTGATGCATTGTATTGCTGATAATCAGCGGTATTCGCAACTTTTTCGGCAGCATTCGCATTCACAGTGACTTTAAAACTTACTGTGCCTTTACTTAAAGCTGCTACACTTGCAAGCTCTACATCTACTTGCCCATTACTCACTTTATATTTTATTGGCGCATTTGCACCCGTCTCAACATCATCAGCATCAGTTAACGATCCTGAACCATTCCCCCAACTACCACTACCCGATTTATATGTTACATCTGTAGCTAATATATCTCTTAATACGAGTCTTGCTGCCGCAGTACCCGTATTTGTATACGCTAAGGTATAAGTAATTTCCGTGCCAGTTTTACCTGTGCTGATATTCTGTGATTTCGTCACTTGAATTACAGCATCATCCACAACTTTTGCTGTATCACTTACGGTCATAGCGATTGCATTATCATGCTGGCTTGTAGCTGTCAAAGTAAAATTAGCGACGTTATTTGCAGTTAGGTTGGTTGGGATACTTCCAACGACAACTAATGAGGCAAACTCGCCACCTTCTAAGCGAAAACTTGTGGTTGAATTCAGTAAATTATTATTATCATCAGGCTCGCCATTCTGATCCCGATCGATGTAAACTGCGATATTTTCCAGATCAAATTGATCATTCGTTAACTGAGTAAGGCTTAATTTATAGTCGTCTACAATGTTACCAGTATTGGTTAAAACATGCGGGAAGTTAACTTTGCTTCCAATAGTCCCGATATTTTGTTGATTACTTTGTAAAGTTAAAGAGTAAATTGGTTGAACAGTTAAAATAACTGCATTTGAATTAATAACTTGCAAATTACCTTGTTCATCATAGAAGTCACCACTTGCAATATTGGTGATACTACTTCCTGCTTTTGGTTGAGCAAATGCAATAGAACTATGAAATCCAATAAACAAGCCAAATAAAGCGATAAATGAAGTTTTTGAGACAACACTTTTTTTGAATCGGCTTATCATGTTTCATAACCCACAAAAATGTAAAATTGATTTTTTATTGATAAATTGTACGGTTTTATTGACAATCTTCACGAAAGAATACTACAAAAATATCGACTTGAACACGCAAATTAACAAAAAGGTGATTTTTTTATTCAATCATACCAAATGGTAAAAAAACTTATAGATCAACGCTATGTCGGAATGATAATCTGATGATGATTAAAGATTGATTAATTTTATCCATTTTTTAATTATCATAATATATATTAATAAAAAATAAATTATATCAATATTTTAAACTAATAACTGAATTTATGACTGCCGAAAAATTTTATATATGATCTTTTCCGAAGGGAATAGTAATACTAAATTTGCTATTGTTATTAAAATTTTTATATTCAATCAATCCATTGTGTGCAATAACAATCGCATGCACAACAGCTAAACCTAAACCTGTTCCACCAAACTCTTTATTTCGGGACTGTTCCAATCTAAAAAATGGATTAAATAATTCCTGCTGATGTTGTTGAGGAATACCAGGTCCCTGATCCTCAATCTCTAGAACCCATTGATCCGTTTCTATTTTTGATCTTATTTGCACTATTCCTGCATTTGCATATCGAACTACATTATCAATCAAAGCAATCAATACCTGTTCCATTCGTTGTCGATCACAATCTACACACTGTTCTGAAAGCTCTGTTTGAATACTGATTTGAGCGTTTTCGAGCCGTTCACTAAACATCGAAATAACTTTATCAACACTTAACTGAAAATTTACAGACTCAATATTTAATCTTAACTGCTGATTTTCGACCAAACTGAGTGTTCTTAAATCTTCGACCAAGTAAGATAGCCCTTCAACTTGGTTTAATAAATTTTGCATAAGTGTTGGATTCGGCTCAAATACACCGTCGACAATTCCCTGTAAACGCCCTTGTAAAATCGTAATTGGTGTTCTTAATTCATGTGCAATTGCTGCATTCCACATCTGCGCATTTTTTACAGAATTTTCCAACTTCTCCGCCATATCATTAAAATTATGAATTAATCCAGCAATCTCAGCCGAATGAGTTTGGCTGTTATCTGCCCTTGCTGAAAGATCACCTAAACTGATCGTATTTGCTGCTTCTGCCAATGAGTTAATAGGTCCGACGAAACGCTTTGCGAGTTGCATGCCGATAATAAGAGAAATCACGGAACCGCCTAAAATAACGGTAAATAACCAAATCCAATCAACAAAATGAAAATCGGCCCAATCCTCTTGCACTTCATTGAGTAACAGCCAGCCATTTTCTATTGCATAATTATAAATAAAGTACCCAATAAAAGCTGAAAACAAGGTCACACTCAAATTTAATATGCTTAAAGCAATAAACAGCTGCTTACTAATGCCAGATTTATTTTTCATAACGCTTCCCCAGATCGTTTATTTTTGCAGTTTATATAAAAGCTTAGCTGTCTCATGGTTGATCTAAGCGATAACCAACCCCGCGCACATTAATGAAGAAGTCTTGTAAACCTTGTTCCTCTAATTTCTTTCTCAGCTTACTGACATGACTATCCACAGTACGCTCTAAGGCATCACTATCAGGTAAGCAATAATGCATTAACTCTCCACGACTAAAAACTTTGTGAGGCTGATCAATCATTAGAAGTAAAATTTTATATTCGGTCAGTGTCAGATTCAGCATAATTTTTCGATCTTGCTGATACACGTAGACACTATGAAGGTCGGTATTAATTTCAATATTTTTATAAGCTAAGTTTTTGTTTAAAGCTTGACTGTTTTGTTGTGCTCTTCTTAAAACAGCTTGTACCCGCGCTACCACTTCATTCGGATTAAACGGTTTCACCACAAAATCGTCAGCACCAATCCTTAATGCCATTACCTTATCAATATCCTGATCCAGCGCTGTCAACATGATTACAGGCGTTTGAGCTTTTTGGCGGATTTTACTCAGCACCTCCCAACCATTCAATTCTGGTAGTTTGATATCAAGCAGAATTAAGTCAATTGATTGTGCTGCATGAATTTCTATCGCTTGCTTACCGTTCATAGCGCGAATGACACGCATGCCCTCACGCTTAAGATATTGCTCAATAATATCGCCAATATCGTACTCATCTTCTACAACGAGAATCTGCTTATCACGACAATCAAAAGAAAATGAGGCATCGAACATAGATAAATCATCGAGTAATTTCAGGCAATCTTGATGATACGCTGATTTTTCTGTTTATCTCCACACTTTTTCCACATTTCAAAGATCATCGTTACACAATCCTGAAAAATAATATCAGCATCAAAAACTCCCAAGGTTTGGACAGAATGCAAAAGCATCTATTACTTCCATTATTTTTATCCATCGGGCTTGTGCTACAAGGCTGTGGTTCAGAAGAGGCAAAGCCAGCAGAAACACCTCCTGCGAAAGTGAGTGTTTTGAATATTCAACCGCAATCAGTGAACTTTAGTGAAAACTTACCAGCACGGGTACAGGCTTTCCGAACTGCTGAGATTCGCCCTCAAGTCGGCGGTATTATTGAAAAGGTATTATTCAGACAAGGCAGTGAAGTCCAAGCAGGACAAGCACTTTTTAAAATTAACGCTGAAACTTTCCAAGCAGATGTAAACAGTAATCGTGCTTCTTTGAATAAAGCTGAAGATGAAGTCGTCCGTTTAAAAATTCAATTGGAACGTTTTGAACAATTACTTCCAAGTAATGCAATCAGTAAGCAAGAAGTCAGTAATGCTCAAGCTGCATATCGTCAGGCTTTGGCTGATGTTGCTCAGATGAAAGCCTTATTAGCTCGTCAAAACCTAAATCTGCAATATGCCACTGTCCGTGCCCCAATTTCAGGTCGTATTGGGCAATCATTCGTAACAGAAGGTGCCCTAGTCAGCCAAGGCGATACAAATAAAATGGCAACCATACAACAGATCGACAAGGTTTATGTGGATGTAAAACAGTCAATTAGTGAATACGAGAGTTTGCAGGCTGCGCTTCAAAGCGGTGAATTGTCTGCCAATAATGAAAAAACTGTCCGTATTTCTAATAGCCATGGTCAAGCGTATAACGTCACCGCCAAAATGCTCTTTGAAGACATTAATGTTGACCCTGAAACAGGGGATGTCACCATTCGTATCGAAGTTCAGAATCCTGAACGGAAACTCCTTCCTGGTATGTATGTGCGAGTGAATATCGACCGTGCTTCAGTGCCTCAAGCTTTGCTTGTCCCTGCCCAAGCAATTCAACGCAATATCAATCGCGAGCCACAAGTTTATGTGATCAATGCCAAAGGTTCCGCAGATATTCGCCCGATTGAACTGGGACAACAATATGATCAGTTCTACATTGCCAATAAAGGCCTAAAAACAGGCGATAAAGTAGTTGTAGAAGGTGTAGACCGTATTCAGCCCAATCAAAAACTTGAAATTAGCAACTGGAAAGTACCTGCAACACAAGGAGCTCAATGATGATGTCACAATTCTTCATTCGCCGTCCTGTCTTCGCATGGGTGATTGCGATTTTCATTATCTTGTTCGGATTACTCAGCATTCCCAAACTTCCGATTGCCCGCTTTCCAAGTGTTGCACCGCCTCAGGTCAACATTAGCGCGGTATATCCAGGTGCGACTCCAAAGACGATCAATGATAGCGTTGTGACTTTGATCGAACGAGAACTATCTGGAGTTAAAAACCTGCTTTACTATAGCGCGACTACGGATACCTCTGGTACGGCTCAGATTTCTGCGACCTTTAAACCGGGTACCGATGTTGAAATGGCACAGGTCGATGTACAAAACAAGATCAAAGCTATTGAAGCTCGTTTACCGCAAGTGGTTCGTCAGCAAGGTTTGCAAGTTGAGGCATCGTCATCAGGTTTCTTGATGTTGGTCGGAATCAATTCACCCAATGGACAGTATTCTGAAGTTGACTTGAGTGATTATCTGGTCCGTAACGTCGTCGAAGAACTGAAACGTGTTGAAGGCGTGGGTAAAGTTCAATCCTTCGGTGCCGAAAAAGCCATGCGTATCTGGGTTGATCCCAATAAATTGGTGTCTTATGGTCTATCGATTAGTGACGTTAATAATGCCATCCGTGAAAATAACGTCGAGATCGCACCAGGACGATTAGGTGATCTTCCTGCAGCAAAAGGTCAATTGATTACCATTCCATTATCGGCACAAGGTCAATTAGGTGATGTTGAACAATTTAAAAATATCAGCCTAAAAAGTAAAACCAGCGGTAGCGTGATTAAACTTTCTGATGTGGCTAAAGTTGAAATGGGTTCACAGGCCTATAACTTTGCGATTTTAGAAGATGGCAAACCTGCAACGGCGGCTGCGATTCAGCTCAGTCCAGGTGCCAATGCAGTGAAAACCGCTGAAGGTGTCAGAACAAAAATTGAAGAATTAAAACTCAATTTACCTGAGGGCATGCAATTTAGTATTCCTTATGACACCGCACCTTTTGTAAAAATTTCGATTGAAAAAGTGATTCATACCTTACTTGAAGCCATGGTACTGGTTTTCATTGTGATGTATTTATTCTTACATAATGTTCGTTATACCTTGATTCCAGCCATTGTTGCACCAATTGCGCTACTCGGTACATTTGCGGTGATGCTACTGGCAGGTTTCTCGATTAACGTACTGACCATGTTTGGTATGGTGCTCGCGATTGGTATTATCGTCGATGATGCGATTGTGGTGGTCGAAAACGTTGAACGAATTATGGCGACTGAGGGACTTCCTCCAAAAGAAGCAACGTCCAAAGCCATGAAGGAGATTACCAGTCCGATTATTGGGATTACCTTAGTCTTGGCAGCGGTGTTCTTACCGATGGCCTTTGCCAGTGGTTCGGTCGGTATTATCTATCAACAATTTACCTTAACCATGTCAGTCTCAATTCTGTTCTCAGCACTATTGGCACTGATTTTAACGCCTGCACTGTGTGCCACGATTCTTAAACCCATTGATGGCCATCATCAGAAGAAAGGCTTTTTTGCATGGTTTGATCGCAGCTTCGATAAAGTCACTAAAAAGTATGAATTGATCCTGCTTAAAGTGATTAAACATAGCATTCCAATGATGGTGATCTTTGTAGTGATTACAGGGCTTACCTTTGCAGGTATAAAGTATTGGCCTACAGCATTTATGCCAGAAGAAGACCAAGGCTGGTTCCTGACGTCGTTCCAATTGCCATCGGATGCCACTGCAGAAAGAACGCGAGGTGTGATCAATGAATTTGAAAGCAGTCTAAAAGACAATCCAAATGTTAAAAGTAACACGACCATCATGGGTTGGGGCTTTAGTGGCTCAGGTCAAAACGTGGCTGTCGCTTTTACCACATTAACTGACTTTAAAGACCGTACTTCAACAGCAACTGAAATGACCAACACTGTCAATGCCACGATGGCGCACAGTAAAGAAGGTGCAACAATGGCTGTACTTCCACCAGCGATTGATGAGTTGGGTACCTTTTCAGGTTTTAGTTTACGTTTGCAAGACCGTGCCAACTTGGGTATGCCTGCACTTTTAGCTGCACAGGACCAGCTTATGGAAATGGCCGCCAAGAACAAAAAGTTCTATATGGTTTGGAATGAAGGCTTACCGCAAGGCGACAATATTTCTTTAAAAATCGACCGTGCAAAATTAAATGTTCTCGGTGTGAAGTTCTCTGATGTTTCCGACATCATTTCTACTTCAATGGGTTCAATGTATATCAACGACTTCCCAAATCAAGGTCGTATGCAGCAAGTGATCGTACAGGTCGATGCCAAATCACGAATGCAACTCAAAGATATTTTAAATCTGAAAGTTGCGGGTTCAAGCGGGCAACTGGTTTCTCTGTCTGAAGTGGTGACTCCTCAATGGAATAAAGCACCACAACAATATAACCGCTATAACGGTCGCCCATCGTTGAGTATTGCAGGTATTCCGAACTTTGATACTTCATCAGGTGATGCGATGCGTGAAATGGAGAACCTGATTGCCAAATTGCCAAAAGGCATCGGTTATGAATGGACAGGTATTTCCTTACAGGAAAAGCAATCTGAATCGCAGATGGTCTTTCTGCTAGCGTTATCAATACTTGTCGTGTTCTTGGTCTTGGCAGCCCTGTATGAAAGTTGGGCCATTCCGCTTTCAGTGATGCTGGTCGTCCCTTTAGGTATTTTTGGCGCAGTGGTTGCGATTATGTCTCGAGGCTTGATGAATGATGTGTTCTTTAAGATTGGCCTGATTACTATTATTGGTTTATCTGCAAAGAACGCGATTTTGATTGTCGAATTTGCCAAGATGCTAAAAGAAGAAGGCATGAGTTTAGTCGAGGCCACTGTGGCCGCAGCCAAACTCCGTCTACGCCCTATTCTGATGACTTCGTTAGCCTTTACTTGTGGTGTGATTCCATTGGTTATTGCCTCAGGTGCAAGTTCAGAAACGCAGCATGCCTTAGGTACAGGTGTATTTGGCGGCATGATTTCAGCGACGATTCTGGCAATTTTCTTTGTCCCAGTGTTCTTTATTTTCATTCTTGGTGCAGTTGAAAAGCTGTTTTCCTCGAAACAAAAAAATCCATCTTAAATGATATAGAGCAGAGGGAATCAACGGGTTTCCTCTGACTCTTCCTCTGCATTTATTCTTATCTTATTTGGAGAAGACCATGTCTAAAGCGACTGTCTTATCTCGTGGCCTACTTGTCTCTACGCTCTCAATTGCCTTGACCGCGTGTATGAATATGCAGGCACCAAAACCTGTGATTCAATCGGATATTCCACAGAATTTTTCTCAAACCACAACTGGAAATTCGATTGCCAATCAAGGTTATCAACAATTTTTTTCTGACCCACGCTTATTACAAGTGATTGAAATCAGTTTAAATCACAACCGTGATTTACGTACTGCAACACTGAATATTCAACGTGCACAGCAACAATATCAAATCAGTAAAAATGATCAGTTACCGACCATTGGTGCGACTGGCAGCGCTGTAAGACAGGTGAATCCATCTGCGAACCCAAACAATCCTTATTCAACTTTTCAAGTCGGTCTAGGAATGACGGCTTATGAGCTGGACTTTTGGGGCCGAGTCAAAAGCTTAAAAGATGTGGCCTTAAATAATTACTTTGCTACCCAAAGTGCAAGAGAAGCCACACAGATCAGTTTAGTCAGCCAAGTGTCGCAAGCTTGGTTAGATTATGCCTATGCAAAAGCCAATTTAAATCTGGCTGAGCAGACCTTAAAAGCACAGCTCGACTCTTATCATCTGAATAAAAAACGTTTTGATGTCGGAATTGATAGCGAGGTTCCGCTGCGTCAGGCGCAGATTTCAGTTGAAACAGCACGAAATGATGTCGCAAATTATAAAACCCAAATTTCGCAAGCACAGAATTTACTTGATCTATTGGCTGGACAAACGATTCCTAAGAACTTACTACCTGACCAAGCAATCTTGAATATTACCCAAGAAAAAATCTTTGCAACTGGATTAAGCAGCGATTTACTCAATAGCCGTCCAGACTTAAAAGGTGCTGAATATCAGTTGCAGGCTGCTGGCGCAAATGTCGGCGCAGCGAAAGCACGCATGTTCCCGACCATCAGTCTGACAGGTTCAGCGGGATATGCGTCGACAGATCTCAAAGATTTATTTAAATCAGGAGGATTCTCTTGGTCTGTTGGGCCAAGTATTGATCTTCCGATTTTTGATTGGGGAACGCGTAAAGCCAATATTAAAGTTTCTGAAACAGAGCAAAAAATTGCAGTTGCCGACTATGAAAAAGCCATTCAATCTGCTTTTCGTGAAGTCAATGATGCGCTGGCTGCCCGTGCCCATATTGAAGATCGTTTAAGTGCTCAACGCCGTTTGGTTTCCGCAACCGATACCACCTATAAATTATCCACTGCACGGTTTAGAGCGGGTATTGATAGTTATTTAACGGTTTTGGACGCACAACGTTCTGCATATGCCGCCCAGCAAGGCTTGCTCATACTTGAACAAACCAAGTTAAATAATCAAATTGAATTGTATAAAGCTTTAGGTGGTGGATTATCTCGGCATTCGTAAACGCTTAAGTCTATAATTTGGGCTGATTTTTAAAAACTCAGCCCTTATAGTGTTTAGGTTTAAATCAGAAAACAATAGTTAATTTATGTTTACACTTTCGATTACACCTAGATTCTATGAAACTGATGCTTTTGGACATATCAACAATACGGTGATCACTGGCTGGTTTGAAACAGCACGTGAACCTGTTTTTCGCTTATTCAATCCAAGTATGGAAATCAAAAACCTACCTTTGATTCTAGCTCGGGTTGAAGTCGATTTTGTAGCTCAAATCTATTATGGCGCTGATATCGAAATCAAAACATGGATTGAACAAATCGGGAATTCTTCTTTTATTGTGGCGCATGAAGCATGGCAAAATGAGCATTGCGTTGCACGTGGCAAGGCTGTTCAGGTGTATTTTGATTTCAGCACACAAAAATCAGGTCGTATCCCAGATCAATTCCGTGACCAGTTACAACAATATCTGAAAAGCCAATAAATATTGCCCGCTGAAATAAACTGATTTATTTCAGCGGATTAAACTTACTCGCCTAAATCTTCAAGAAAATCAAAAGTAGGTACAAAAAATAAGCTGCCTGAAACTGCGGTACTAAAATCAAGTAAACGATCGACATGTCCAGTTTCTTTACCTAAGAACATATTTTCAAGCATGGTTTTGGTGATATTAAAAGAACGTGAATAACCAATGAAGAAAGTGCCATATTCGCCTTCTGTTGGATTAGAAAATGGCATATTGGCTCTTAAGATTTTAAGCTCGTTCCCATCCGCATCATGTGCCTTACTTGCGACATTATGTGCACTTTGTGGTTTGACATCATCGCCAAGCTCGACGTCATCATATTTCTTTCGACCAATCACTTTTTCCTGCTCTTCGGTACTTAGACCCTTCCACATCTCCATGTTATGCAGGTACTTTTGGATAAATACATAACTGCCATCAAGGAACTCGGCATCTTCTTGTCCGACATAGGCAATCTCTCTGGCAATTTCATGCTCAGGATTTTCAGTACCATCGACAAAGCCAATAATCGCGCGACCATCAAAGTATCTAAAACCTTTGGTTTCACTGATTGGATAGGTATCTTCTTTTAACTGCTCATGCAAAATCGAGGCGAGTTCAAAACAAATTGCCATTTGATTGGCGCGAATATGAAAGAATAAATCACCTGTTGTCGCTACCGCTGTATGTCTTGGCCCTTTGATCTCTTGAAATGGTGCAAGCTCTTTCGGCTTATTTAAATCTGGGAACAGTAAATCCCAAGCATTTGAGCCAATCCCTACCGAAGCACTAAAATTACTGTTTGGAAAACGATTGGTCAGACTGCGGACCAATGCGGAAAAATTAGCAAGGAAATCAATTACACCAGAATGATCTGGATTGGTATTGATTCCGAGTACGATAAATAAAGCATTTTCACCTGAAAGATTATTGATTACAGGCTGAGGTCTTAAAGGTGTATTCATAATATTTGGGAATAAAAAACTTAATGCTTATATCCTACACAAATCAATGCATTAGAGATGAGACAAATCACAATTTTTTACTATTATTGCGTGTATAAAACAAAGCTATCACCACGGCAAAAACTAGCTAAGGTGAGATTCAATTTGTTTGCCATGTCAATCGCCATACTGGTTGGCGCAGAAATGGTCGCTAATAAACCAATATTGTATTGCGCACATTTACGAATCAGCTCATAACTGGCACGGCTGGTCATTACCACAAAACCTTCAGCAACATCGAGTTTTTGTTCTGCCAAATAACCCAATAATTTATCCAATGCATTATGCCTCCCAACATCTTCAAATAACGCTACGATCTGACCTTTCACGACCCATGCTGCGGCGTGTGCTCCACCAGTGAGTTCAGTAATTTTCTGTCTGACTTTTAATTGTGCAATTGCATTTGGAATTTGGCTTAACCATGTTGAAGAAACGTGGGTACTCACCGCAGGTAGATTTGTATAGAGTTGATTGAGACTCTCAATGCCACATAAGCCACAACCTGTACGCCCGACCATCATCCTTCGCTGTTCTTTTAAAGCCATAAAAGCACGAGATGAAATCGTCATTTCAATTTGCACACCTAATTCATTTTGAGTTATTTCTAGAGAATAAAGTTCGTTTAAGCTGCGCAAAATACCTTCAGATAAACTAAAACCTTTGGCAAAGACCTCAAGATCAGATGGTGTTGCCATCATCACCGCATGAGAAATGCCATTATATATCAGCGCAACAGGATACTCTTGAACAATATAGTCCATTTCATTTTCATAAATATCCTGATGAAAACGATGTACTTGCATCGTTTCGTAGCCGCGTATTTTTGTATCCACCTTTAACCTCATTTATGCGCCTGACTCAAAAAATAGATGATGAATCAGCTATGCACTCCCCACTCGTTCATTGGCATGTTCGGGATCAACCTCAACTGCCAAGTTAAAATGCGCGGGAGCTTGCCCTGCATGAAGAATCACAGGAACACTTTTTGATGCTGGAATCTTAGCGTATTTATCATGACTACTTAATGCGACGAGTGGATTGGTTTCAGGATAATAAGCCGCCAGACTGCCTTGAGGAATGTTATAAGGCACGATGCGGAAACTATGTACAATCCGTTTAACCCCATCTGAGAATACACTTTCAATATCGACCCATTGATCAGCCTCAAAACCTGCCTCATCAATATCTTTTTGATTCATAAACAAGACACGTCGCTGCCCATATACCCCGCGATAACGATCATCTAAACCATATAATGTCGTATTGTATTGATCGTGAGAACGAGTCGTCATCAAGGTATATACTTTGCGTTCACTATAGGCTGCTGCATATTGATTTTCTTTATCTTCATAGACTTCTGCCAATGGCGTAATCATGAATTGTGCTTTACCACTGGGCGTATTCCAGACATGCTGATTGGCAGGATGTTCCAAATGAAAACCGCTTGGTTGATAGACTCGTTGATTGAAGTCATGAAACTCATCAAAAACATCGGCAATCGAGTCACGAATACGATCATAGCTATCGATATACCAACGCCATTTCACTTGACTGTTAGGTAAAGCCGCTTCAGCCATACGGGCTACAATATCAGGTTCAGATAAGATATTTTCAGAGATCGGAGGATTACGCCCTGCTGAAAGATGCACATTTGACATCGAATCTTCTACTGAAATTGCTTGAGGCCCATGCATTTGCATATCAACTTCTGTACGACCTAAACACGGCAGCATTAAAGCATCTTTACCACAAATCAGATGGCTACGATTCAACTTGGTCGTGATATTGACCGTTAAATTACAACGGCGTAATGCCTCTTGGGTATAAGGCGTATCAGGTGTAGCAACTGCAAAGTTTCCACCCAAACCAATAAAGACTTTTACTTCATTTTCGTACATCGCTTTAATCGTATCGACCACACCAAAGCCATGTTTACGCGGTGATTTAATCCCAAAGACACGATCAATACTATCTAGCAAGGCATCATTTGGGTTTTCATTGATCCCCATAGTTCGGTCGCCTTGCACATTACTGTGCCCTCGCACTGGACAGAGGCCTGCCCCCGGACGACCGATATGTCCTCGTGCCAGCATCAAGTTCGACAACATATGAATATTGGCTGTACCATGACGGTGTTGGGTAATTCCCATCCCCCAACAGAAAATAGCGGTTTTTGCGTCCAGATACATCTTGGCAATCGATTCTAAATGCTCAGGTGAAAGTCCCGTGTGCTTGTGAATTTCAGACCATGCTGTACCATCAATCTCTGCCAGCATGTCATCAAAACCAATGCTATTCATCTCAATAAAACTACGATCAAAAACGCTTGGCTTCCCTTTTGCAAGTGCTTTTTTATCCCACTCCAGCAAATGTTTCATCACCCCAAACATCAGAGCATAGTCACCACCGATTTTGGGCTGGAAATAATAACGACTGATTGGCGTACTGCCATTGGTCATCATTTCCAGTGGTGCTTGTGGATCTTGGAAACGTTCCAATCCACGCTCTTTGATTGGATTAATGGCAACGATATTACCGCCTCGTCGAGAGACCTCTCTTAAGGTTGCTAACATGCGTGGATGATTTGTACCTGGATTATGTCCGAAACTAAAGATCGCATCCGCCAAATCAAAGTCATCTAAAATGACAGTGCCTTTACCTAAACCAATCGTATCTTTTAAACCGACACTTGTAGTTTCATGGCACATATTGGAACAGTCTGGAAAATTATTAGTACCGAAGCTTCTCACAAAAAGCTGATATAAAAAGGCTGCTTCGTTACTAGCACGACCAGACGTATAAAAAGCAGCTTGATCAGGATGATCAAGTGCTTGTAAATGTTTGGCAATCACCTGAAAAGCGTCATCCCAAGAAATCGGTACATATTTATCTGATACAGGATCGTAACGCATCGGATCAGTTAAACGTCCAAGATCTTCCAAATAGAAATCACTTTGTTCAGCGAGCCAACTCACAGTATGTTGTGCAAAAAATTCAGGTGTGACCGTTTTACTGGTTGCCTCAAATGCAACTGCTTTGGCACCGTTTTCACAAAAGTTAAAGGCATGCGCATCTTTTTTCTCAGGCCAAGCACATCCCGGACAATCAAAACCAGTAGGCTGATTAATGTTGAGTAGTGTGATTGACCCTTTCTTTAAAATATCTTGTCTTTTGAGATTACGAGCAACACTGAGTAATGCTCCCCAACCACCCGCAGGTTGAGTATAAGGTTCGATTCTGGCGTAGCTCGTATTTGCTTGCGTATGAATGGTTTGTTCTGAGTCGTCCATCATGTTGCCCTCATCTGAGCTATTCTTAAAAATTATTAGCATTAGGATTAACACGATTTTTTATTCTTTTCTATTCTTGATTTGTCTAATTAAGTATCTAACAATCAAGCCTAGACGAACTAGGCTTGATTCAGTTTTACAGTACCAATATTGGTTTTTTATTATTCCCCAGCCAAAGAGCATTCGAAATTTGCTTTATCTATTGAACAACGTGCTTTCTTTAATACAGACATCATACCTGCATCGTAAATACCTCTCTGCGTCAACTCAATACGCCCATCGCGCATCATTTTTTGATATTTCAATTTATCTTCTGGCGTAAGATTCATTTTATATTTTGCAGGAATTTCAGCTTCAAGACGCTTGATCGTAGCGAAGACTTTTGGAAGCTGTTTGACTGACCAATCACGAGATTTCTGACCAAAACCTGCTGGAAATTTTTCAGGGCGTATGACTAAGTTTGCTGTCACTTGCAATACAGGAAAATTGTACATGACTCCATTTGTGCCTAAGCCCTTGCTAAGCTCCAATGGTTTATAGGCATACGCTGGCGCACCAATCATATCTACCTGACCATTGTTGAATTTAGCCGCAAAGTTAGAAATATCCGAAAGTACTGCTTGTGCACCAACACGTTGTACAATCAATTTTTGTGCATCGTCATACCCCAATACCGCAAATTTTTTCCCTGCTGCTTTTTCAATTGAGTTGATACTTTTGTCACGGACAAAGATATACGCTGAACCTAACGGAGAAATACCGACGACTTCATATTTATTGCCAGCTAAATTTGTGGTCATTTTCGCTGCATTACGCGGGTCAGATACGAAAGTAATGGCACGTTTCGCAATCTCATCACTGGGTACACCACCAAGTGAATCAATCGAACCGACAAATTTATTATATGGACGGGCACGCATTGAGGTCATTGCCACACCCGCACATTTCCCTGCTTTAAAATTGTTGTCGGCAACTTGCTCATCAGTAATGGCAAGAAGATTAACATCAGCACCCCAACCTTTTGCTGCCAGTGCCCAGTCTTGCATCATTTTATAAGCCTCTCCAGACTTTCCTAAAATATCAAACACACAAACGTCAATTGCTGCTTGGGTCGAAGCAGAGACACTCAAAATTGAAGTTGTTGCGATAGCAAGTGCGATTTTTTTCATAAGTTCTTCCTTTGACAAACGTATCGTTTGATTTCCACATGACGACTACATTAAGTTTTTTTTGATCGCTAATTTATGGCTTGATTCATATTTATCAGACGAAATAAACACTTTTTTCATTTACTTAGCATTTGAACCGCTGGAGAGCGTGCTAAATAATCCAAAGCTTGTTGTGTATTTCCCTCTGTTTCAGGATGAAATTTTGGTGATAACCAACGTACTGTTGTTTTAAGTAAAAATGTCAGCGTAGGACCATTATCTGTTTGTTTTGCTTGTCGATGATATTTGCTAAGTAATCCAACTAATGTCCGATTAGCAATTTTCTGAACGGCTTGATCTGGATCTTGCTTTCCAAGTTTGCGCCCTACATCAGCAAGAACATAAATGAAAATAGGAAAGACAAGCAGCATTAAAAACTGACGATATAAATAAAAAAACACTTTATTTGGCATCATTTCTTTAAATAAATCAAAAGCTACACTTCGATGTTCAACCTCTTCAGCCAAATGCCAACGAAACATATCCGCAATGACTGGATCTGCTTTGTCCCACGATTTATTGTCCATACACCACTGACCAAGTGCTCCTGTAAAATGTTCAATCGCGGCAACCACCCCCACTCTAGTGACTAACCAAAAATGTTCTAGTGGCTTTAACTCTAAGGCTTTGATACCCAAAGGACTTTCACCGAGTAAGACACCAAAAATCCAATTAATTTTTTTTAACGCAGGATCAAGATTATAGCCATGTTGAATAAGAAACTCTTGTGCACCCTGATGTGCACGAGCATGGGTTGCTTCTTGACGAATAAATCCTTTTACATCATCGATTAAAACTGGATGATGAATGAAAGGTAGCGTCTTGTTATAAACACGACAAAACCAAAACTCTCCTGCGGGCAAGATTAGATTTATTCCATTAATCAGATGCGAACAAACAGGATCATTTGGAATCCACTGCACAGGAGAATTAGAAAAATCAAACTTAACTGCTCTTGCGACCAGCTTGTGATGTTGAACAATCGCGTTCATATTGACCTCTACTTACAATCTAGGTTTATAACGTCTAAACATTTGAAATTTAAAAAATCACTACTCACCGCTTAAAGAACATTCAAAATTTGTTCTTTCGACCGTGCAACGTGCACGCTTCAAAACACCCATCATTAATGGGTCATAAATGCCTAATTTTGTGAGTTCTATTCGCCCATCTCTCAACATTTGCTGATAACGACGTGTGTCTTCTGATGAAAGAGATTGTTTATATTTCGCAGGAATTTCAGCTTCTAGGCGTGCAATCGTGGCAAAATTTTTCGGCAGTTGTTTAATTGACCAAGCACGTGATTTCAGACCAAAACCAGCAGGAAATTTTTCAGGGCGGATAATGATGTCTCCCGTTAGATTGATCACAGGGAAATTAAACATTGCACCTTGAGTACCTAACCCCTTGGCTATTTCTAATGGCTTATAGGCATATGCTGGTGCGGCAATCACATCAACTTGGTTATTATTAAATTTTTTCGCAAAATCTGATATTTCTGATGGCACTCCCACCAAATCTAATCGATCGACTATCATTTTTTGCGCTTGGTCATAATGTAAATAAGCAAATTTTTTGCCTTTACCTTTTTCAATCGTATTTATATTTTTATCTCGTACAAACACATACGCTAAACCAATTTGAGCAATCGCAGCGACTTCAAACGCTTCGCCATTAACACGAGAAACCATACGATTTTTATTACGTGGATCTAATACATAACTAATTGCTTTTTTTGCAATTGAATTACTGGTAATCGCACCTAATGCATCAATTGACCCTGCAAATTTATTGTATTTACGCGCTCGCATCGATGTCATAGAGACACCATCACATTTACCTGCTTCAAAGTCGCTTTGTGCTTTTGCCTCATCTTGATATGGCATTAAATTAAGATCAGCATTCCAAGATTTAGCTGCTAAAGACCATTCTTCTACCATTTTGTACGACTCACCTGCTTTTCCAAGCAAATCAAATACGCATATATCAATTTTTGCCTGTGCATTTGTTGATAAAACTGTGATGAAGGCTGCAATCAAAATTCCGTTTTTCATGACTCATCCTAATATTATTTTTAATCTAAGCACCCAAATCGAAAGTGATTATTAGGCTGTATAACAAACCAATCACTTAAGATTTATTGAGGCTATTTTTAAATAAAAAAAAATGCTGTAATAGTTCATAGCAAGCCATTTTGGTATCATTTTCCGACATTGCTTTTATGAAACTTAACAAAGAAATAGAAAAAACTGTTCCAGGTACATACATCGCCTTAATGGTCGATGTTGTTTCGCGTTGGGATATTTCAGCAGATGAAATTCTAAAAGGATCGGGTTTTAACACAGAGCAATTGTTGCAACCTTTATGGCGTGCAGATGCGAAAACTGTAATGGGTATCTTGCGACGAGCGCTTGATCTTACCCAAGTGCCTGCATTGGAATTTGGTTTTTATTTAGGTATGCAAATGACCATTACATGTCATGGTCTAATGGGCATGACGGCAATGTTGGCAAGCGATGTCAGACAAGCCTTAAATATCGCTCAAGAGTTTATTTCTCTGCAATCCAGTATTCATACCATCAAACTTGAAGTCTTAGATGATCGCGCTGTAATTATCTTTGAGCAAACCGATGCATATTATCTTGATGAAGTCATTCAAATTGCTTTATTGATTGGATTTGCTCAAATGGGTAAAACTATTTCTGGACAAGAGCTGAGAGGTTTTGCAGATGTTCAGTTTAGTAAACCCGATTATTTTGACAAATTACTTCCTTTGATTCCTGGTGAGGTAAGATTTGATCGTCAAGCTACACGATTAGAATTTGATAGCGAAATATTAAACCTTCCACTGCTCCACTCTGATGCCATTGCAGAACGACTCGCACGAGAGAATGTAAATCTCAGCTGCGTAAATTACTCAAACAAGATAGTTTCACTAGTTATGTTCAAGATTTGATTTATGATGAAGCGATGGGCATTAGCTCACTCACTGATATTTTACAAAAGGCACAGATTTCTGAGCGTAGCTTACAACGCAAATTGGAAAGCGAAGGAACGAGTTTTAGAGCACTTGTGGATAAAATAAGATGTGAAAAAGCGATTCAATTGCTAAAAAATCCGAACCTATCTCTTGAGATGATTGCTGAACATTTAGGCTATACAAACTCAAAAAATTTCTCTCGTGCATTTAAACGTTGGACAGCCACCTCCCCACGACGTTTTTGAATAAGAAAAACTTACTGATTACAGCTCAAATAATCAGTAAGTGAGTGGAAACAACATTTTATTGTTCTTTATTATTTATTTGATGACATATTGTGCTGAACTTGATTGATATTCTGCTTCTGTTGAGACGGCATATAATCTGGTTGATTACTAACTGCAAGGAAGAAGAAAACTAAAAATAAGCAACCAAGTAAAATACTGATACCAACTGTTAAGTATGGAAACTTAGATTGTTGCTGAGACATATTGTCTACTCCTATTCAAATACAAGTATTCGGT
>Ga0114982_1000303_pt1 | contig 26685 bp, 21 predicted proteins | sample Shrwel_input2_FT_FD_87183 | JGI IMG/M metagenome (GOLD analysis project Ga0114982, IMG submission 87183) | Subsurface microbial communities from deep shales in Ohio, USA - Utica-3 well 1 S input2 FT | ecosystem: Environmental > Aquatic > Deep subsurface > Shale gas/oil reservoir > Produced... | reverse complement strand
CAATTAGAGCCAATGCCGATGGCAAAAAATATTATACGAATCTTTTTATGAAAAAATAGTTTGTTTAGTTTGTTTTATTTGATTTAAAAACGTCAGGAATTGGGAAATTCTTGACGTTTTTTTTTATTCTGTTTTGTATATCGATAGACTAGCTGATTATAATTTACTTTTGAAATAGGTGCAAACATTATTTACAGGACAAATAGGGCACTTGGGATTGGTTGGTCTGCAAATCTCCCTTCCTAAAAACGACAGTGACATTCCAATTTCTCCCCAGATTTCTTTGGGTAATATTTCCAGTAATGATTTTTCAACTTTGTTTCCGTCTTTATATTCTGGAATAATTCCAATTCTTGGAGCTACTCTTATTACATGAAGGTCAGCAATTATGCCTTCAGGAGCTTTTTTAGATTCTCTCATAATGACATTTGCAGATTTACGACCAATTCCTTTTAAAGCGGTTAATTCTCCCATGGAAAACGGAATATTCTTGTCTTCTTTTAATAATTGTGCAATTTCTATTATCCAATTGGCTTTTGTTGCAAAATTGCGTACAGACGAAATATGTGGAGTTAATTTTTCGCTACTGGAAATAGCAAGACTTTCTAAGTTCGGATAGCTTTGGAATAGAGATGGTGCTATTTTATTGATATTAGCATCAGAATCCTGAGCAGATAAGATAACCATAATTAGTAATTGGTATCTGTTTTTATATTCCAAAGGATGCTTTTTTCCTTCATATTTATTTAACAAAGGGGTTAAATCGTTTTTCCAATTGGTGAATAATTCCATTTTTAAAAGTTTAAAATAAAAAATCCAACTAAGAAGCTGGATTAAATAATTTCTAAGGTTCTTTCAAGAGCCATACCTCTGGAACCTTTTATTAGAATCGTTTTATCTCTTATCTCTAATTTTTGAAATTCTTTGGTAAAATTATCATACGATTCAAAAAAATGAAGGTGCTTGTCTTCTGTTCTATTTTGATCAAAATCCTTTCCAACAAAGAATATTTCTATGCTAGTTTCATTTTGTAGCATTTCAACCAATTTTTTATGCTCCAATAAACTTTCGTTGCCTAACTCGAACATATCCCCTAAAATCGCTATTTTTTCACCATTTTTTAATTGCAAAAAGTTAGAAATAGCTGCAGTCATACTGCTTGGATTAGCGTTGTATGCGTCTAGAATAATATGGTTGCCATTTTTTTCTATTAATTGGGATCGATTGTTGGTTGGGGTATAATTTTCTATAGCATTTTTTATGTCTTCATCACTTATGTTGAAGTATTTCCCAATGGTTATGGCTGCATTTATGTTATTAGCGTTGTAAATCCCAATAAGATGTGATTGTATGGTTTGATTGTTAAAATCAATTTTTACCATTGGATTGGCGGATGTAGCATCAATTTTAACGTCTGATTTTTTTTCTAGTGAAAAAGTAAAGCGAGTTGAATTTAGTGTTTTTTCATTTTGCAAAGTATCATCTACATTTACAAAGATGGTTTTATTGTTCTCAATTAAGTAAGTATAAAGTTCGCTTTTTCCTTTAATTACACCTTCAAAACCGCCAAATCCTTCCAAATGGGCTTTTCCAAAATTTGTGATGTAACCAAAATCAGGTTCGGCAATTGAGCAAAGAAATTGAATTTCTTTTTGATGATTAGCACCCATTTCTACAATTCCAATATCTGTATCGTCTTTGAAACTTAACAAGGTTAAAGGAACTCCGATATGATTGTTTAGGTTTCCAACGGTTGCTTTGGTGTTGTATTTTTTTGATAAAACACAATTTATCAATTCTTTGGTTGTGGTTTTTCCATTGCTTCCGGTGAGTGCTACGATTGGCAATCCTAACTGATTTCTATGGTATTTTGCTAACTCCTGAAGTGTTTTTAAACTGTTAGGAACCAGTATCATCTTGTCTTTGTCTGTGTGGTATTGCTTGTTGTCTATAATGACGAATAAGGCACCTTTGTTTAGGGCTTCTTGAGCAAAAGTGTTCGCGTCAAAATTCTCTCCTTTTAAGGCAATAAAAAGGGAGTTTGGCTCTATTTTTCTTGTGTCAGTTGCAACAGAATCACATTGCAAAAAGCATTGGTAAATTTCTTCAATTCTCATAACGCTAAAATACTAAAAAATAAAAGTCCCGCAAATAGCGGGACTTTTATTTAATATGAAAGTATGATTAATTTCTAGCTCTTTTTTTGAAGTCAGATTTTGGACCTACTCTAGACATTGCACATCTGAATCCAATGTAATCAGTTGCGATATCTTGATTCATGAATCTTCTTGAAGCTGGGTCTAACCAGTAAGCTCTATCTCTCCAAGAACCTCCTTTGTAAACTCTCACGTCGTCACCAATTAAAGAAGTTCTTTTGTCAGATTTGTCAAATTTACGCTCCATTTGTTTTTCTTTAGAGACAGTATCTTTAATTACAGTACCAACTTTGTGGATAGGAGAATCGTACATACGTTTTTTGTCTTTTAAGTCAGTTCCTTCCTCATCAGATCCAAAGCTAAAATAACGAGAAGATTGTTTGTCTCCATCACGGTATCCTATGTTGTTACTTTGTGAGAAATTTTGTCTTAAATAAGTTTCTTGTTCATCTACAGGAACCTGAGCGATTTCACCTGGTTTGTTTCTTGCGATGATTTTTCCATTACTTAAGGTATCGTATTGAATAGTTTCAGAAGTTACAAATTCGATTTTTCCTTCTTTGTCAATTTTATTTTTAGAATAAACATTCCCACGGAAGTAGTTAAAATCATTTGCTTCGTCATCTACCATTGGTCTGTAAACGTCTTGTACCCACTCAGCAACGTTTCCTGCCATGTCGTATAATCCGAAATCATTTGGTTTGTATGATTTTACAGCCGCAGTAATATCAGCATTGTCATCAGACCAACCTGCAATTCCGCCGTAATCCCCTTTACCTTGTTTGAAGTTAGCCAATTGATCTCCTCTTGTAATTCTGTTACCAGAACGAGTATATTGACCTTTCCATGGGTATTTTTTTTGCCCTCGGTAAATGTTGTATTCTCTGTTTCCTACGTCAGCAGCAGCAGCATATTCCCACTCAGCTTCAGTTGGAAGTCTGTATTCAGGTAATAAAACACCGGAAGTTTTTTGAGCGTATACATTTTTAGGGCCTTCAGCTCCACCATCAACAGCTTCTGAAGATTCAGCATCTTTTTTAGCTTTCTTAGCAGATTTTCCTGCGGAACGTCCCATTGGTTTTTGTAAAACAATTTCTTCGTTTCCTCCAAATGAAGTAGAAGGTGAAACTAAATAAGCTTCAGTGTCGAATGTATTATTTGCATCAACATCTACAACTTTAGCACCTTTTTTCATATAACCTTCTCTTTCAAGAATGGCTTCATTTACACGGTTGGTTCTCCATTTTGCATATTCTGTGGCTTGAATCCAGTTAACTCCTACAACAGGATATTGTGAATAAGCAGGATGTCTTAAATAGTTGTTGGTCATCGTTTCGTTATAACCTAATCTATTTCTCCATACCAAAGTATCTGGAAGGGCACCAGTATAGATATTTTTATAATTTTCTTCTGAAGGAGGGAAAACTCTTTTTAACCAATCCAAATATTCCATGTATGCAATATTTGTAACTTCAGTTTCATCCATATAAAAAGACTGAACGTGTTGTTGGCTTGGAGTATTGTTCCAATCGTGCATCACATCATCTTGAATTTTACCCATTGTAAAGGTACCTCCTTCAACTAAAATTAGTCCAGGAGCAGTTTCTTGCTTTGTAAAGTTCGAATTGTACTGGAAACCGCCACTAGGGTCATTTATTTTCCAGCCTGTAGCTGCGGAAGTGTTTTTTGTACTTGACTTTTTACTACAACTAGTAAAACTTAAAAGTGCCATTAATGAAAAAAGCGCTCTTACTGCCATGATTTTGTTTACTTTCATACTTTCAGTAGGTAATTATTTAGTGCCGCAATATAATAATTAACGATTAAACTGCAATACTCTTGATTAAATATTTTAAAAAAATCTTAAAATTTAAGCTTACAAAGATAAACAATAACGTTTTAATTAAATATATATTGTTTAAAAGTATAATTTTACAAGCAAAATAAAATGTGTTTAAAGACGTTTTTAGGATTATGAAGAACTATTTTTTTGTCTTATTTTGCTTTTTCTGCCAATTGGTTTTTTCTCAAAACGCTGATCGTGTTGAGTTGACATGGAAAGACGATGTCTATAAATTTAACGAGAAATTCTCGTTTAGAGTTCCTTATTTCCAGTCAGAATATTTTAACTATGATGGAGGAAATAAAACGATTAGGTTTCAAAAATCAATTTCTCTTTCTGGTGTTGCAGATGAAAAGTCGTTAGAGGTTTCAAATTTGCAATTTGAAAGTATTTCTGTTGAAAAATTAGGAGTTCTGGACTTAAAGAATATACCTAAGAATACGGATTTTAAAATTGAAAACATATTTTCTAGAGATAAAAGTAGTGTTTTGATTACTTTCTCTCCTATTATTAATGACAAAGGAATATATAAAAGGGTAAAATCATTTCGCTATTTTTTTAAACTAAGCAACGAATTGAGTCCAAATTTCAATGCGAACCGACGGGCAGTTGTCAGTTCTGTTCTTACTACGGGAGTTTGGAAAAAGTTTTATATTCAAAAATCAGGAGTTTATAAAATATCTAAGTCTTTTCTGTCGCAACTAGGTGTAAATGTTGCTGTAGATCCAAGGACCATTAAGATTTTTGGAAACGGAGGCAGGATGCTGCCTTTGGTTAACTCGGTTGCTTATCCCAATGATTTGGAAGAAAATGCCATTCAATTTATAGGTGAAAATGATGGTGTTTTTAACGATTCGGATTATATTTTGTTTTATGCTGAAGGGGTTGAAGGTTGGAACCTGGAAAATCAGACGCATATAAATCAATATGCTGATAAAACCTATTACTATGTTACTACCGGAGGAGCTAACGGAAAAAGAATTTCAGAGCTAGTTGAACCTTTAGGATCGCCGGTTAAAACATTTACTGCTTTTGATGATTACCAATACCACGAACTAGATAAGGTAAATATTGGGAGACTAGGGAGAAAATGGTTTGGAGAACAATTTAGTTTTCAAAATAATCAGGCCTTTTCCTTTAATTTTCCAAATAGAGATACTTCTAGCCCAGTTTTAGTTACGGTTAGAGCTGCCGGAGCGAGTTCTGTTGTTACGACTTTGAATGTTAAGATAAACAATGATGATCTTGGAAGCTTGGATTTTAGTGCAGTTGATTTGGGAGGTGCTGATTTTGCAGACGAAAGCAACTTTAGTGAAAGTGTAATTTCTACAACCCCGATCGTTTCAGTAGGGCTTGTATATGATAATAAAGGTGTGCCGTCCTCTAATGCCTATCTGGATTTTATTACTGTAAAGGCAAAATCTTTTTTAAAAGGAATCAACAAACAGTTTCATTTTAGTGTAGATGAAGTTCAAAATAATACAGGAATTTGTGAATACCAATTTACCAATGCCTCAGGTATTGCTCAGGTTTGGGATATAACCGATATTTATAATGTCTCAGGTAAAACTACAAATGGTCAGGCTACTTTTTCTTTTAAGGATTCGATGGGAACCATAAAAGAATATATTGGGATTGATAATTCTGATCTTTTGTTGCCTTCAAGAGATTCAAATACATCGGTTGTGAACCAAGATTTGAAAGGCGATATTTTTAAAGATACCAACGGAAATTTCCAAGATGTAGATTATATTATTGTTACGCCTACTTTTTTAGTGACTCAAGCCGAAAGATTGGCTAATTTTCACAGAAGTTATTCCGGTTTAAAGGTGAAAGTGGTTACTTTAAATAAAATATATGAAGAGTTTTCTTCCGGAAAACAAGATATTGGGGGTATTAGAAATTTAGTAAAGTATGTCTATCATAATGCTTCAGCACCAGAGAAAAGGTTAAAATATGTGTGTCTTTTCGGAGATGCTTCTTTTGATTTTAAAGACAGAATTGCAAATAATACGAATATTGTGCCTGTATTTCAGTCTTTAGAAAGTTATACTTTGTTTTCTTCTTTTGTTTCCGATGATTATTTCGGATTGATGGATAATAATGAAGGTAATGTTGTAGGTTCTCAAGGATTGGATATTGCGGTTGGACGTATATTGTGTAGTAGTTTAGGCCAAGCAGAGCAAATGGTTACCAAAATAATTGATTATCATGATCCTAAATCCTTTGGAAGATGGAGGAACAATCTAGTGTTTCTCTCTGATGATGTAGATAAAATTTCAGATGCCACTTTGGAAGAAAACCTAAATAACATGTCGAATGCCATTACGAATAATAAAGCTTTTTTTAATGTTAAAAAGATTCATACCGATGCCTATGTGCAAGAAACAACTTCTGGTGGACAAAAATACCCTAAGGCTAAAGAGGATTTTTTAAATACTTTCTCACAAGGTGCTTTGGTAATGGATTACATTGGACACGGAAGCGAAGATGGATTAGCAGCAGAACGTTTGTTTGAGATTAATGACGCCAATCAATTGACGAATAAGTATAAATACCCATTGTTTATAACAGTTACCTGTGAGTTCACTCGATTTGACAATCCGTTGCGACCTACAGGAGGAGAATTGACATTTCAAAATCCCACAGGTGGTGCTATAGCTTTGATAACTACCACGCGACAAATTGGTCAATCTACAGGAGAAATCTTTAACACCTTACTTGCTCCCGTATTGTTCTCTTTCGGTTCCAATGATTATGTTTCTATTGCAGAGGCAGTGCGTTTAGTGAAAACGAGTTACTTGAGTACAGGAAATAATGTGGTGTCCTATATAGGAGATCCTGCATTAGAATTAGCAATACCAAAACCAAAAATTAGATTAACCAAAATAAATGATATTCCTGTGTCTTCATTTACTGGTTCTTTACAGGCTTTGGCTAAAGTTAAACTTACTGGAGAGGTTACAGACGAGTTTGAGGCTGTACAATCTTCTTATAACGGAGAACTGTTTGTAAATATTTTTGATAAAGATGTAGATAAAACGACTTTGGCAAATGATGGAACTAAGTATATAGTAGGGTATACCGCAGGAAATCCTCCTCAGCCAATATACGGCGATTTAATTTTAATGGATTTTAACATATCGGGAGAGACTATTTTTAGAGGGAATGCTTCTGTTAAAAATGGTTTATTCGAATTTTCATTCGTAGTTCCTAAAGACATCCGAATTCCAATTGGAAATGGTAAAATTAGTTTTTACGCAACCAAGAATGATTGGAGTGAAGATAATTCAGGGTATGATTCAGAAGTAAAAGTTGGCGGTGTAAACACCGGCGCCATTGTAGATACCACTCCGCCTAAGATAAAATTGTATCTCAATGATGAAAGTTTTGTTTCGGGAGGAATTACCAATCAATCACCGATACTGTTGGCTTTTGTTGAAGATGAAAGTGGTATTAATACGGCAAGCGGAATTGGTCATGATATAATTGTATATCTAGATGGTGATGAAACCAAACCGATTGTTTTAAACGATTATTACGAAACAGAAAAAGATGACTATACTAAAGGAAAAGTAAATTACCCGTTTAAAAATTTAACCCCCGGTTTACATACTCTAACATTTAAAGTATGGGATGTTTACAATAATATAGCAGTTTCTGAGTTACAGTTTATAGTCATAGATAATTCGGAATTAAAATTAACCAATGTTTTAAACTACCCAAACCCATTTGTGAATCACACCGAATTTTGGTTTACGCATAACAAACCTTTTGAACCTTTGGATGTGCAGGTGCAAGTGCTGACAGTAACAGGTAAAATTGTTTGGTCAAAAAACCAGACCATAACTAACGAAGGATTTACTTCCCGAGATATTACTTGGGATGGAAAAGACGATTTTGGGGATAGAATTGGTAAAGGGGTTTATGTTTACAGGTTAACTGTTAAATCAACATTGTCAAATAAAAAGGCCGAAAAATTTGAGAAATTAGTCATACTTTGATAAAACAAATTATATTTGCGGAACAAATTTAAGAACTAGAATGAAAAAAATAAGTTTATTAATCTTAGGTTTTCTGTTTGTATTCAAGCTGAATGCTCAAAACGAAAGGCCAATAACTACCGGAGTTCCTTTTTTATTGATTGCTGCCGATGCTAGAGCGGCTGGTATGGGAGATATGGGGGTAGCAACTTCTCCAGACGCATTTTCACAGCAATACAATCCGGCGAAATACGCATTTTCTTTAAAAAAGCAAGGATTTACAGCGAGTTACACTCCTTATTTAACCGATTTGGTTAATGATATTTCCTTAAGTCAAATAAATTACTTTAACCGTTACAACGAACGTAGTGCCTTTGCGGGTAGTTTGAGATATTTTGGATTAGGGGAAATCCAATTGACTAATGATTTGGGGCAGGAAACAGGTGTTGTTAAACCAAATGAACTGGCTTTCGATATTTCTTACTCACTTCAGTTGAGTGAACAATTTGCAATGGGTATTGCAGGACGATACATTCGTTCCAATTTAAGAATTCCAACGTCTACGGGTAGTGCTTCTGCTGCCAATAGTTTTGCGGTAGATGTGGCTGGTTTTTACCAATCACCAGAAGTTGCTTATACTGATTTTAACGGCCGTTGGAGAGCGGGATTCAATCTTCAAAACATGGGTCCTAAAATTTCATACGATGGCGATGTAGAAAGAAGTTCTAACTTTTTACCGGCTAATTTAAAATTAGGAGCTGGGTTCGATTTTATTTTTGATGACTACAATAAAATAGCAGCTGGACTTGAATTTAATAAGCTTTTAGTACCAACCCCTCAAAAGATTTTTGATGCTAATGGCGACGGATTTATTGATGGACCAGATTATCAAGCGGCAGCCGATGAATACAATAGTATAGGGTGGGTTTCGGGAATGTTTAAATCCTTCGGTGATGCGCCAGATGGTTTAAAAGAAGAAATGAAAGAAGTAAATTATGCTTTAGGTTTAGAGTATTGGTACCAAGATTCATTTTCGTTTCGAACAGGTTATTACAATGAAAGTAAGGATAAAGGGTCTAGAAAATTTGCTACCCTAGGAGCGGGATTCAAATATTCAACTATTAATATCGATGTTTCTTATCTGTTCTCGATGTCTAAAGTGAAGAACCCACTTGAAAATACATTACGTTTCTCTTTGACGTTTAATTTTGGAGATGACTATGATCAATACTAAATAAATATTTAATACATTTATAATCCAAATTTCAGTAAAATGAGATTTGGATTTTTTTTCCCTTAAAATGAGCGTATGAAGGAGATTAACATCAACACACAACTTATTGTTTTCGAATCTTTAAACGAACTGTTTTTAGAAGACCAAGAATTAATGCGTAAAGCCATTGAGGTTAGAAAAAATGCCTATGCCCCTTATTCTAAATTTAAGGTAGGTGCTGCCATTTTGTTAGATAATGGGAAAGTAGTTTTGGGTTCTAACCAAGAAAATGCGGCTTATCCTTCTGGACTTTGTGCTGAGCGTGTGGCGATTTTTCAATCGGGAGCAGTTTACCCGGAAGCCAAAATTGTTAAAATGGCAATTACCGCTGGTTCGACCGAAAATACTACTTCCAAACCAATTCCGCCTTGCGGAGCATGCCGACAATCGATATTTGAATACGAGTTCAAACAAGATGCCAATATTGAAATTTTCTTTATGGGCGAAACGGGAGAAGTTTACAAATCGAATTCGATTGCAAACCTACTTCCGCTCACTTTTGATAAGAACTTTTTATAAAAAAAATAAAAAGTAGGCTTTAAATTTTACATCTTAATCGGAATGTCTTATTTTTGCTCCTCGCAAGTTTGTGTGAGGTCAATATCTTGTATGTAAATAATGATAAGCACAAAAAATTAGCACGAAAGCAATGAAAGAAATTACAAAAGAAGTATACCTTAAATGGTATGAGGACATGCAGTTTTGGAGAAAATTCGAAGATAAATTAGCTGCACTTTATATTCAACAAAAAGTAAGAGGATTTCTTCACTTATATAATGGTCAAGAAGCCGTTTTAGCGGGAGCGCTTCATGCAATGGAGTTGGGGAAAGATAAAATGATTACCGCTTATCGTAATCACGTGCAACCAATCGGTATGGGTGTAGATCCAAAAGCGGTGATGGCTGAACTTCTTGGAAAAGTAACCGGAACTTCAAAAGGGATGGGTGGTTCGATGCACATTTTTTCAAAAGAAAAAGGATTTTTTGGAGGTCACGGTATCGTGGGAGCCCAAATTCCTGTAGGTGCTGGTATGGCTTTCGCCGATAAATATTTCAATACAGGAGGGGTGACTTTAACCTATTTTGGTGATGGGGCTGCTCGTCAAGGATCTCTTCATGAGGCTTTTAATATGGCGATGTTGTGGAAGCTTCCAGTGGTTTTTATCGTTGAAAACAATGGGTATGCCATGGGAACTTCGGTAGAAAGAACCGCCAATCATACCGATATTTGGAAATTAGGTTTGGGGTACGAAATGCCTTGTGGACCTGTAGACGGAATGAATCCGGTAAAAGTGGCAGAAGCCATGAGCGAAGCCATTGATAGAGCACGTCGTGGCGACGGACCAACTTTCCTTGAAATGAAAACATACCGTTACAGAGGACACTCGATGTCTGATGCACAATTATACAGAACCAAAGAAGAAGTGGAAGAATACAAAAAAATCGATCCAATTACTCAGGTTCTAGACATTATCAAAGAAAAAAAATACGCTACCGATGCTGAAATAGAAGCAATCGATCAAAGAGTCGTAGATTTAGTAGCCGAATGTGAAAAATTCGCTGAAGAATCTCCGTTCCCAGAAGTGCAACAATTGTATGATGTAGTGTACGAACAAGAAAACTATCCATTCATTCCTCATAGATTATAAGATTATGGCAACAGTAATTACAATGCCGCGTTTGAGCGATACGATGACGGAAGGAACTGTGGCAACATGGTTAAAAAAAGTGGGTGACAAAATTAAAGAAGGTGATATTCTTGCTGAAATTGAAACAGACAAAGCGACGATGGAGTTTGAGTCTTTCAATGCAGGAACATTATTACATATTGGAATTGAAGCAGGACAATCGGCGCCAGTTGATTCGTTATTAGCAATCATCGGTAATGAAGGGGAAGATATTTCAGCTTTGTTAAATGGTAGTTCGGCTCCAAAAGCTGAAACTACTGCTCCAGTAGTAGAAGAGAAATCAGCACCAGTTGCTGCTCCATCTGCAGCATTGCCTGCAGGAGTAAAAGTAGTAACCATGCCACGTTTAAGCGATACCATGACTACCGGAACGGTAGCGACTTGGTTGAAAAAAGTGGGCGATACGGTTAAAGAAGGTGATATTCTTGCCGAAATCGAAACCGATAAAGCAACGATGGAATTTGAATCGTTCAATGCGGGTACATTATTGTACATTGGGATTGAAGAAGGTGGTTCGGCTCCGGTTGATAGTATATTAGCGATTTTAGGCCCAGCCGGAACAGATGTTTCAGGTATTGTGGCTAATTTTAAAGTAGGAGGTGCTGTTGAAGCGCCTAAAGCGGAACAAAAAGTAGAAGCAATTGCCGCGACTTCAGTTGTAGCTTCAGTTGCAACGAATGCTTCCGGTAGAATTTTCGCTTCACCTTTGGCTAAAAAAATTGCGCAAGATAAAGGAATAGACTTAGGACAAATAACTGGTTCTGGGGAAAACGGAAGAATTACAAAAACGGATGTAGAAAACTTTACACCTTCAGCTTCTTCTAGTTCAGTACAAGCAGTTGCTCAAGCGACTTCTGCTGTAGCAGCAGTTAAACCTTTTGTCCCAGCTGGTGAAATCTTCCAAGAAGAAATCAAAAACTCGCAAATGCGTAAAGTTATTGCGAAACGTTTGTCAGAATCTAAATTTACCGCACCGCATTATTATTTAACGATTGAGTTGGATATGGATAATGCTATTGCTTCAAGAAATATGATTAACGGATTGCCGGAAACGAAAGTTTCTTTCAATGATATGGTAATCAAAGCGTCGGCTATGGCATTGAAAAAGCACCCACAGGTGAATTCGCAATGGAAAGAAGAAGCCATGATTATCAACCACCATGTAAATATTGGGGTAGCTGTTGCTGTTGAAGACGGATTAGTAGTTCCAGTGTTGAAATTTACCGACCAAATGAGTTTAACTCAAATTGGAGCTACGGTAAAAGATATGGCAGGTAGAGCGAAAGTAAAAAAAATCCAACCAAACGAAATGGAAGGAAGTACTTTCACGATTTCTAACTTAGGAATGTTCGGAATTCAGTCGTTCACATCGATCATCAATCAACCTAACTCTGCTATTTTATCAGTAGGAGCTATTATTGAAAAACCAGTGGTTAAAAATGGTCAAATTGTGGTAGGAAATACCATGACAGTGACTTTAGCCTGTGATCACAGAACAGTTGATGGCGCAACAGGAGCCCAATTTCTACAAACGTTCAAGGCGTTTATGGAAAATCCGGTAACGATGTTAGCGTAATAAAAAATAATTATAGATTTAAAAGTCCCGATTCGTCGGGATTTTTTATTTTTACAAAAATCAAAAGCAGATGAAAAATATCATCATAACAGGTACGTCACGTGGCATTGGTTACGAATTGGCTTTGCAATTTGCGAATGCGGGTCATAACGTGTTGGCAATTTCCAGAAAAACTCCACAAGTTTTAATAGAAAACGAAAAAATTACTTGCTTGTCTATCGATTTGTCTATTGAAGAAGATTTGCAAAAAGTTGAAAATTTTATCGAGCACACTTGGAAAAAAGTGGATGTTTTGATTCATAATGCTGGAAGTTTGTTACACAAGCCTTTTGATCAGATTTCTGGAGAAGAATTTGAAAGTATTTATAAAGTCAATGTTTTTGGCGTAGCCAATTTAACTCGCGTTTGTATTCCGTATCTTCAAAAAGGGAGTCATGTGGTGACCATTAGTTCCATGGGAGGTATTCAAGGAAGTATGAAGTTTGCCGGATTAGCAGCATACAGTTCTAGTAAAGGAGCAGTAATTACATTGTCGGAGCTTTTGGCGGAAGAATATAAAGAACGTGGCATTACCTTTAATGTTTTAGCACTTGGTGCGGTCAATACTGAAATGTTGCAAGAAGCTTTTCCGGGTTATGAGGCCCCACTTTCGGCAAAAGAAATGGCCGATTATGTGTTTAATTTTGCATTAACTGGGAATAAATATTACAACGGGAAAGTATTACAGGTTTCTTCAACAACACCATAGCATTGAGTGATGTTTTATTAAAATATTTGCCCGAACATTCCGTTCCGCTGTGTTTTGAGTTAATCAAAACCAATCATGTGCATCTTAAAATTGTCAATGAAAGAGTCACTCGTCATGGCGATTACAGGAAGGATGCGCAAGGTTATCATTTGATAACGGTAAATGCCAGTTTGAATAAGTACCGCTTTTTAATTACCTTAGTTCATGAAATAGCTCATTTGGTAGCGTTTGAAAAATACGGACGATTCATCAAACCACATGGAGATGAATGGAAATTGACTTTCCAGCGATTGATGGTGCCATTCATCCGACCGGAAATTTTCCCTAGTCAGTTGTTGCCTTTATTGGCCCGTCATTTCAGAAATCCGAAGGCGAGTAGCGATACTGATGCAACTTTAGCTTTAGCTTTAAAACAATTTGATCCGGTAAATGATAAAAATTATATTTTCGAATTGCCTTACGGGAGTGTGTTTCGAATTCACAATGGTAAGATTTTCAAGAAAATAGCCCAACGAACCAAACGTTATGAATGCCTTGAAATTAGTTCAGGAAAAACCTATTTGTTTAATCCCAACGTGGAAGTCGAGTTGTTACCGAGTTGATTATAATTCTTTGTAACTTTACCAACTTGTTACTTCGTAACTTTTAAACTATGAATAAAAATTATTACGCAATAATTATGGCTGGTGGAGTAGGTTCTCGCTTTTGGCCAGTATCTACAACCGATTTCCCGAAACAGTTTCACGACATGTTGGGAACCGGCGAAACCTTGATTCAAAAAACTTTCACACGATTGTCTCAAATCATTCCGAAGGAAAATATTTTAATTTTAACCAACGAAAGCTACAATGATATTGTATTGGAGCAATTGCCGGCGGTTAAACCGGAACAAATTGTTTTAGAGCCTGCCATGCGCAACACCGCCCCTTGTATTTTATATGCCTCTTTAAAAATAAAGAAGCAAAATCCCAATGCCGTAATGGTGGTGGCGCCTTCTGATCACTGGATTGAAGATGAAGTGCAATTTTGTGCCAACTTGCAACATGCTTTTGATTTTTGTGAAAGAGAAGACAATTTAATGACGTTGGGAATTTTACCCACCTTTCCTAATACGGGTTATGGTTACATAGAATTTGACAAATTAGATTCTCGTCCGATAAAAAAAGTAAAGCAATTCCGCGAGAAACCGGATTATGCAACCGCACGAAAGTTTATTCAAAGTCGAAATTTTTTATGGAATGCCGGAATATTTGTGTGGAGTGCTAAATCAGTTTTAAAATCTTTTGAAGAATTTCAACCTTCAATGTATGCTCATTTTATGAACGGATATGAAGCGTTGAATACCGAAAAAGAAAATGCCTTTATTCAGGATAACTATCCTTTGGCACAAAATGTTTCGGTCGATTATGCCATTTTAGAAAAAGCACAAAATGTATTTGTGCTACCAGCTACTTTCGATTGGAACGATTTAGGAACTTGGGGCTCTTTGTACGATAAATTGCCAAAAGACGAAAAAGACAATGCGGTAGTAAATGCTTCGGTTTTTTTAGAAAATGCCTCCAACAACATCATTCGTACCGAAGGAAAAAAATTAGTCGTTATAGATGGTCTAACCGATTATATCGTAGTAGATAAAGAAGATGTGCTTTTAATTTACCCTAAAAACAAGGAACAGGATATTAAAGCAGTAGTAGCGAAGTTGAAAGAAAATTAAATCCCTTCTTTCAACACCGCTTCACGTACTTTTTTAAATAATTCTGAAGAATATACAAAATCGGTAACAGCTTCGTTATCGGTTTTGAAAATTTGAGTCTTATCACCTTCCCAGGCTTTTAAGCCATTTTTAAGGAACACAATTTTATCACCAATTTCCATTACTGAGTTCATGTCGTGGGTATTAATCACAGTGGTAATATTATACTCTTTGGTGATTTCCTGAATTAAATTGTCAATTACAATCGCTGTTTTGGGATCTAATCCTGAATTGGGTTCGTCACAAAACAAATATTTCGGGTTGTTTACAATAGCCCTTGCAATGGCTACTCGCTTTTGCATACCGCCAGACAATTCGGAAGGTTTTTTGGTGTGAGCATTTACCAATTTAACTCGGTCTATGACAAAATCTACGCGTTCCTTTATTTCTTTTTTGGTTTTATTTGTAAACATTTTTAACGGAAAACCAATATTTTCCTCTACAGTCATGGAGTCAAATAAAGCACTTCCTTGAAATACCATCCCAATTTCTGTTCGTAATTCTCTTTTTTCATCGTCATGTAAATCAGAATAAATTCTTCCGTCAAAGGAGATCGTGCCGCTTTCGGGAGTATGAATCCCTAATAATGATTTTAAAAAGACTGTTTTTCCTGAGCCAGATTGACCGATAATCAGATTCGTTTTTCCGGCATCTAGCACGGTTGATACTCCTTTTAAAACCATTTGGTCTCCAAACGATTTTTTAATGTCTTTTACTTCAATCATAATTAATTCGCTAAAAGGAGTTGAGTTAAAATATAATTCATTAAAATAATTACTACTGATGTCCAAACAAAAGAAACAGTACTGGCTTTTCCAACTTCAAGCGCACCACCTTTCATGTAATAGCCATGAAATGACGGGATAGTAGCCAATAAAAAAGCAAACATAATGGTTTTGATAAAGGCATAAGTCACATGAAAAGGAATGAATTCGGTTTGAATACCCGAAATAAATTCATCAGCCGAAGTAAACCCGCCATATACTGCAGCCATCCATCCGCCTAAAACACCAAGAAACATACTGATTCCAATAACAAAAGGGTATAAGAGTAATGCCATTAGCTTAGGAAATACCAAATAGTTTAAAGAATTTACTCCCATTACTTCCAAGGCATCAATTTGTTCGGTAACTCGCATGGTTCCAATGCTGGAAGTAATAAACGAACCCATTTTACCTGCCATAATAATAGAGATGAATGTCGGTGCAAATTCTAAAATTACCGATTGACGTGTGGCAAAACCTATTAGGTATTTCGGAATTAACGGATTGGTTAAATTCAATGCCGTTTGAATGGCAACAACACCTCCAACGAAAAACGAAATAAACGCCACAATACCCAAAGAATCAATAATTAAATCGTCAATTTCTTTGAAAATCAATTGGCGCATCATAGACCATTTGGTAGGTTTTTTGAAAATTTCACGAAGCATTATAAAATACCTTCCTATTTGCGATAAGTAACGGACTAACATCATTTTTATGTGTGTTCATTTACAGTTTATACCATTCTCTTGAGAACAGAGGGGTAAAAATAGTATATTTTGATGGATTTTTAAAGTTTCAATAGTTCAATTCTGAGCTGAATACTTGTTTGGTTGCTAAATGATCACTAAAGTTATTTGTAAAATCTTTATTTATAATTTTAAAAAAGCTAACTTTGTGAAAACTAAATAATTACATTTTTTAAACTAAATAATTTTAGATGTAATTAAAATGAATTTTACCCTTCTTGGAGATATATTGTACTAATTTAAAATCAAAATATATGAAAGCGAATAAAGCATCCTACGATGCGCTAGAGAAACAGGTAAATGATTTAAAAGAAGAGTTGGTTAGATTGACTTTGTTGTTGAGTGAAAGCGATGCAGGGAAAAAGATTGGTCATGATAGTTTGAGTAGAGAAAAATCGATGGAACTTAAAGCATTACATTCGGAACTGATTACGTCGGTCTTAAATAAAATAAAAACACCATTAGACACCATCGTTGGAATCTCAAAGCTGTTAAGTACCGCTAAATTGGATTTTGAAGAAAAAAATAACTTTACAGAAATTATTGCGAATTGCTCGAGTGAGATACAAGCAGTTTTTTCCGAATTTATAAGTTATAATTCTTTGAAATTAGAGCAAAAAGAGATTGAATTACAAAGTGTTTCCCTAAATGAATTGCTGGACGATTTGAAAATTAAATTTGTAGATCAAGTTTTTTACAAAGGATTGATTTTTAAATCGGTAAAAGGTTTGTCTGACGACGATGACACGGTCATGATAGATAGAGATATGATTACGCAAATTTTCGCCAGTCTACTCAATAATTCGTTAAAATTCACAAACAAAGGATTTATAGAAATGGGTTATCGATTGATAAATAATGAATTGAAGTTTTATGTAAAAGACAGCGGGGTAGGATTAGCGAAGGGTTTTAAAGAAAAACTTGCAGACGCTCCACTTCAAATTGAAAAAGTCACAGATGAAGGGAACGAGGTTGGTTTGGGACTTGCAACTGTTAAGCATTATGTAGATTTGTTAGGAGGGACTTTAAAAGTAGAATCAGAACTAGGGATTGGAACATTGTTTTCTTTCAAAGTGCCCTACCAGGCAGCACCTGTAGAGGTTGCTAAGAAACCGTTAAAAAAAACAATCAAGGTGTTAATTGCCGACGACGAAGAAATCAGTTTTATGCTCCTTAAAAAATTGATGGAAAAAGGAGATGTTCAAATTATAAGAGCCAAAAACGGGGAGGAAGCTTATGAAATCTATAAGAAAAATCCGGGTATTAATTTGATTTTAATGGATCTTCGTATGCCTCAGGTAGATGGTTATGTGGCGGCACAACTCATTAAAAACGAATCCCCAGAAATTCCAATAATTGCTCAATCGGCTTACTCTTTAAAAGAGGACAAAGAGAGTTATGGCAATGCTTTTAATGGCTATCTGTCAAAACCGGTGAATAAACAGGAGTTTGAATCGGTGGTCAACAAATATATTGATTCGGCTTTTTTAAATTAAGAACATGAATCATAAAAGGTATTAAGCCAAAAATCATCCCAATGGGGGATGATTTTTTTTATCTACAAGGGTTTAAATCAGTTTTTCTTTCATTTTTTTCCAACGGTAAGCCCTCACAAATTTTGCCTGTTCGGGAGTAACCAACATGGTTTTTCTTTCTCTTTTGGCTTTCCAAAACCCTTTGATGTAATCAATAAATAACAAAGGTTTTCCTTTGCGCATCGCTAATTTTAAAGAAGCTACCGCAGTGATGAAAAAACCGTAGCCCAAAGTGTAAAAGGCTTCTCCTTGTTTATAGCGAGCGGTTTTGTTGTAATTGGCTCCAGTGGGTTTTAAATGTTTTACGTGTAAGGATTCATCGGTTACCACTTTCCAATGGTTAAATTTGCACAGCAATTCGTCAACAGTATCCCAACCCATGGCTGGTTTTAAGCCGCCTATTTGATTGAAACATTCTTTGCGGTAGGCTTTAAAAGCACCACGAATATGATCTTTATCGGTTAGGTTTTCTAAGATCCATTCGCCATTTTTTTCGATGAAGGCGAATCCACCAACCATGCCAATGGTATCATCACTTTGAAAATGATGAATAATCGTTTCAAAATAATTTGGAGGAAAAATCAAATCCGAATCCCCTTTTACTATAATATCATAGTCATCGTCTAAGGTTGCTAAACCGGCTTGAAATGCCTGAATGACTTTACTTCCTGGTAAGTGTATTGCATCCGATTTTTTTTCTACCAGTGAAATCCAAGAATGTTTTTCGAGATATGATTGTACTATTTCGGCCGTTTTGTCGGTAGAATTGTCATTCACAATCACCGCTTTTTTGGGTAAAACCGTTTGATTTACTAATGAACCAAGCGTTAATCCAATAAATTTCTCTTCGTTGTGAGCCGGTATGACGATGTAATAATTCATTTTGATAAATATATCTTGCAAATATCTTTATTTTTATCAAATAGAATAACTTTGCGATAGTTGTTTTTGCTGAAGTCAGGTTCTTTAAACCTGTTTGGGGTAATATTGGCAGCACTTAAGAAAAATGGAAAAGAAAAATATTGCTTTTATTGAAATGGAAACGCACTCGGCATTATTGAGCAATGGTATTTGTTGCTCAAGTCAATGCAGTATATCGACTTTCATTTTTTTGTAAGCGCCAAAGTCAACGAGAAACTTACAGCGATACCAAAAGAATATATTACGATTGTTGTTAGTGTTGCTAAAACTGATTTTTCTATTTTTGATGGCGTTGTGGTTAATACTTTACATCGAAATTTTAAAGATTACCAAAATTTATTCCAATCGAAGCCAGTTTTGTGTTTGGTGCACAACCTGAATTTTAGTCTGTTTTTTAAAACGATTTCATTTTCTAATATTTTCAAAGAAAAAGAAAAGTTTGTTTATTTTTTGAAATTATACCTCAAAGAAAAAGTAGCTTCACGAAGAAAAATTATTTTAAAAGCAAAACGAATCGGGGTGATTTCAGCTTCGGTTTTAGATGCGATCAAAAAAGAGGGAAGGTATGCGGCCAATTCCTATTTAATCCAAATGAATTATTGTAAGGAATCCAGTCTTCCAGACGATGATACCATTCAAATTGTCATGCCAGGCAATGTCTCTAACAAGCGAAAAGATGTAGATTTGCTGTTTGAAATACTTCCGAAGCTAAAACCAAAATCTAAATTGCATTTCACTTTTTTAGGAAAGCCAGAAAACGATTCGGTATTGCAACACTTAGAAAAATTGAAAGCTACTACTCATTTTAATATCACGATTACCCATTTTCATCAATTTATTCCTTGGGAAACGTATAGTGAAATTATCAGAAAAGCTCATTTGTTATTGTGTCCAATAAAAAATAAAACCTCCTTTTATTGGGTAGATGAATACTACGGAAGCACCAAGGTAAGTGGAAGCGAAGCCGATTGTGTGTATAACGGAAAAATAGGATTGTTTCCCATATCATATCCAAAAATGGACTGGTGCAATTGGCAGTATAAAGATGCTTTTCAACTTTCAGAAATACTTAATGATTTAACCCTTGCAAAACTGCATGCAGAATATTCTCATTTGCAGGGATACATTCAAAAGTATACATTTGATTCAGTCAAAAACAAACTAGAAGAACAACTTATAGAATTAACACAAAACTAAATGTTACAAAGTCTGATTAAATTGGCCTACAACTACTGGCCGTCACTATACAAAAAGCGTTATTATAAAACATTAGATTCTTTACCGACAGGCAATTACAAATGTGAGCCTGAATTACTGTATTTAAATCAGTTTTTAAATCAAGATTCGGTGTTTGTAGATATTGGAACCAATAAGGGAATTTACTTGTACCAAGCGGAAAAAATCATTAAGTCAGGAAAAATATTTGGTTTCGAACCGAATCAAAGTCTGGTAAATTATATAAAACCGCTATTCCCAAAAGTAAAATTGTTTCCCTTGGCCGTTTCATCTCAAACAGGAACTTCAGTTTTAAATATTCCTAAAAAAGGAAACGGATTGCAAGACACACGTGCTTCACTGGAAACTTTAGGTGATGAGGTGGAGAAAATAGAAATTCAAATCATCACTTTAGACGATTGGTCGAAACAGCAAAATGTTTCCAAAATCGATTTGGTTAAAATCGACGTAGAAGGACACGAGTTCGATACTGTCAAAGGATGTAAATCTATTTTGGAGAATATAAAACCAACATTCATAATCGAAATTGAATTGCGTCACGCAAAGTATGAAATCTATGAAATTTTCGATTTTATCAAAGGATACGGTTATGAAGTGTTTTATTTCGACAGAAAGACTTTAAATTTGAAACCTTTTGAAGTGTCACAAATGGCAGATTTTCAGAAAGATGACTATTTGAATGATTTTAATCGATATATTAATAATTTCATTTTCAGACCAGTAATTTAAGCGTAAGACCAAGAGTTTTCGTAAAGTTCAGAAAACGTAGTGGTCATCGTGGAAAAAAACAATAAAATGAGCGTAGTAGCACGTCAAAGTTTAAAATACAGTATCGTAGGCTATTTCAGTACGTTGATAGGGATTCTGTCAACGGTATTTTTGTATCCTAATGATTTGGAGTTTGCCGGGAAACTGCAGTTTGTTTTTCAAACCGCACTGCTTATTTTACCAGTAGTAGCTTTGGGAATTATGCATGCCAACGTGCGGTTTTTTCCTAAAATGTCGGTAAATAATCAGCAACAACAATTGTTCAAATTTTCAATTGTATTTATCATTGCTAATTTCTTGATTGGCATGGGTTTGTTGATGTTGGCTGTTTTTGTTTTTCCCAAATTAAAAATGACCGATTTCTGGCAAATGAGTCCGTACATTTTGCCCATGGCTTTGTTGTTGGCTTTAATTCAGTTGTGTTCCAAATATATTTCCATAAAAAAACGCATTGTAGTACCTAATATTTTTGAGAATGTCTTCCCGAAAATAGGAATGGTCGTTGCTTTTGCTCTTTTTGTTTTTTATCAGTATTCAGAAGAAAATTCGATTGTGTTATACATTGGTTTTTTCGTTTTGGCTTTTTTCGGAATGATGATTTATCTCAATCGACTGGAAAAAGTCTCCAAAAAAATAAATTTTTCATTTCTAAAGAAAGAAGGATTCGGGCGGGAGCTTATGGTGTATTCTTTCTATACTTTTTTAGGAAGCATGGGGTCGGTTATCGCTTTAAATATAGATGCCACGATGATTGGGGAATTGTTGACGTTCTCGGAAGTGGCCATTTACAACACCTCGCTTAATCTGGTGCGCATGATTACGGTTCCGGCACTGGGTGTTTATACGATTTCTGCCCCTATTATTGCGGGATATATCGCCGAAAATAACATGAAAGATCTAAAAGCACTACATTATAAAACCTCCTTCTATTTGTTTGCTGTGGGTGCTGTTTTATTCGGATTGGTGGCTGTAGGAATTGAAGATTTGTTTGCTTTGATGAAAAACGGTCACCAGTTGCTCAAAGGGTTAAATGTAGTTTATATTATGGGTTTTGCTTTTCTGTTCGATTTAGCTACCGGTTTTAACGGTTATATTATTTCGAATTCTAAATATTACAAGTTCAATAATACCACAACTATTGCTTTGGCATTTTTGACCATTTCAACCAATCTTGTTTTTCTGTTTTGGTTTAAGATGGGAATCGTAGGGGTTTCGTTGGCTACGGCTTTGTCTTTAACGGTTTATAATTTAATCAAGATTATTTTTAATTACAAGAAGTTTGGTGTGCATCCTTTTGGTGTTAAATACCTATATGTTTTAGGGATTTTACTGCTGGTTTTGTGTGTTGGTAACGTATTGCCTGATTTTGATAATAAATTCCTTTCCCTGTGTTATAAACCTTTGGTTGGTTTGATGATTTTTGCTATTGGAAATCAGATTTTCAATATCATTCTATTAAAAGAAGTATTGCCAAAATCTTTATTTAAAGACAAATAAAAAGTCATTTCAAATGAAAGGTTTTTTGTGATTACCTATTTCACCTGAAATGACAATATGATTTTTACTATAGCGATTAACAGCGATACACAATCGCATTGATATTCATTCCTGAACCTACCGAGGCAAAAATAATAACATCTCCTTTATTAAGGTGCTGGTTCTCTAGTTCCCCTTTCATGATTAAGTCATAAAGTGTCGGAACAGTTGCCACACTCGAGTTCCCTAATTTATGAATACTCATAGGCATGACTCCTTCGGGAGGGATTTGTTTGTAGATTTTATAAAAACGTTGAATAATGGCTTCGTCCATTTTTTCATTGGCTTGGTGTATTAATACTTTTTTAACCTCAGAAATGTCGATGCCGCTTTTGTCTAAACAAGCCGCCATTGCTTTAGGGACTTGACTTAGTGCAAATTCATAAATTTTGCGTCCGTGCATTTTAATATACCGCACGTCGGGATCATGGTCTTTGTTAAAGGAATTGCCAAAGAATAAATAATAGGCTTCATCATAAGTGAAGGTTGCGGTTTCATGGGCTAAAATTCCTCCTTCTTCGTCGGTAGCTTCTACAATAGTTGCGCCGGCACCATCAGAATAAATCATAGAATCCCTATCGTGTAAATCTACGACACGCGACAAAGTTTCGGCACCAATGACCAAACACTTTTTAGCCATTCCTGCTTTTATAAAGGCTTTGGCTTGTATTACACCTTCAATCCAGCCCGGACAACCAAAAAGCATGTCATAAGCGACACATTTCGGATTTTTAATACGTAGGTCGAATTTTACACGAGTGGCAAGACTGGGCAAAATATCAGTTTGGATGGCTCCTTTTTTGACATTACCAAAATTGTGGGCAAAAATGATATAATCTAAAGTTTCGGGATCAATATTGGCATCTTCTATGGCTTTTTTGGCGGCTATTGATGCAATATCGGAGGTGTTTAAATTGTCGGTTACATACCGGCGTTCCACTATTCCTGTGATGTCATGAAATTTTTCAGTTATCGTTTCATTGGGTAATGGAAATGGAGAGCCATCATCATTTAAAAAAACGTGTTTGGCAAAATCTAAATTGGTAACGACTTCGGTTGGTATATAACTTCCAGATCCGGTTAACTTGATGTTCATTTATGACTTTTTTTTTTGAAATACTAAGATATGATTTTAATTTTCTGAAAAATTAGAAATACAGAAAGAATTATCATTTTTGCGAAAGTAATTTTAAATCTTTTGCTTTTTTAAAGAAGTTGTTTTTTTGTTTTTTATTTTTGAGAATTGTATAAAAAAAGGGACTCATTTTGAGCCCCTTTTTTATTAGATAATATTTAGTTTTTCGATGTGTAAACTAATTTCTTTTTTCTTTTTGTCATATTCTAAAAGCAATACGTTCCCTACTTTTGCAGGAAGAGGTCTAAAATCTTTAGTTTCACTTTCTAAATAAATTTTATCTTCAGAAAGTTTACCTTCATCATAAATAATGGTCTTAAACGCATTCTTGTTTTTTTCTCCTTTCAATCTTTCATAATCTACGAAACAAGCATAAAAACGATCGTTTGCTTTGTCTAATTGAGTATATGCATAATCAAATGCACCATAAGCTTTTAAAGCGTGAGCATTTAATTGTGGACTACCAAAATCAGATAAACTTGGTGCTCTTGATTTTCCTTTTTCAAATTCTTTAACTCCAGTTAATTTGAAATCAGAGTTGAATTTGAAAATAACCGAATTGGTAATTGTTAATTGTGTAACAGGAGCGGATGCACCTCCTCCACCTAAAATAGACAAAGCATTTAATGCGATACCTCCGGCATTGGCAGTTCTTTTGTAAAATTCACCAATAGCATAGTATTCGTTGGTGTTGGTTTTAACGATGTTGTGAAAGTACACATACCTTTGTCCTCAATAAAACTTTTATCTGTTTTGAAAATTTTAGAAACATCCTCTTTCCAGCTGGTAAAGCTTTCTTTTAAAGTAGTACCAGTTTCACTTACTACTTCTGTAAATAAACCTAAACTTTTATCGTCAAAAATATTGTCTCCTTCTTTAAAATATTCGCCCATTAAAACCACATTGTTATTGGCATCAAGGAAAGCGTTGTTAATCAATCTTGGTTTTGATGTTTTACTGTATTCTTTTTCAAATAAAAGTTTTCCAGTTGTTACGTCGATAACTTTGGTTCGTAAAGTTACTTTTCTTGACATGATTCCTGGTTTAGAAGATTCTAAAGCAACAATAACTTTGTCGTTAACCTCAATAGGATTGATCGCTAAAATTTCTTTTGAATCTACTGGTGAATTATATTCCCAACCTTTGCCTCCATCAGTAGGGTAGTATTTTAAAGAATACCCAATTTTTTTGTTGTCTTCAAATTTGTTGAATACGAAACCTTTGTTTTCAACCGGAAATAAAACATTAAAATCTCCCGTTTGTTGCGCCATTTGTAAATAAGCAATTTCCTTTTTTTCTAAAGGTATTTTAACGGTTTCTTTTTGGTTGGCTTGATTGTCGAATGTTAGTAAACTAATTTCTTTTTCTTTATAATTTGCCAAAGCAAACATCATAGCTTGATTGTTAAAGCTACTTTTCATCAAGAATGTGTTTTTGTTGTCTACATATGATTTTTTTGCTACTTCATTTAAGTTTTTGTCTAAGATTTGAATAGCAAATTCTCTTTCTCCTTTTTTTAATTTATCTACAACATAATAAAAGTAATAGCCGTCTACATCTTTGTTTTTGTCAAGTATAGCTCCTGAATTTCTAAGGGAGAAATTGCTTACATTGGCGATTTTTCCGATTTGAGAATGCATTGTTATTGACAAAAAAGCTAACAACAGCGTTAAAAAAATGTTTTTCATAGGGTTTGATTAAATATTAAGGGTTTTAAAAAAATCTTCAATTTTAGAAAATTCGGAATTGTTGTTCATCAAGTTTTTTTGTTTTAAACAGAATGAATATCCTATTTTTCTAAGGTTTTTCAGTTCTAAATTATGTAAGAAAGTTCTAATTTCATTAAGGTATTTTTCTTCAGAAAAAGGACTTACTGACTCAACATATTTTCCGAAAGTATGTTTGAGTTTGCTTTCATAGGTTCTTTTTAATAGATGAGCAATTAGTAAAGAGTACTCTTTTTCATCAATTTCTCTTTTATTGTATAAAACCAGCGTTTGATATAGCGCAAAATCTAATTTAGAATTATCAATAAAAATTTTTATGCTGTTTTTGGCAGCAATATTTTTTATCGCTTTTAAATCATCTGGTGAATCGATAGCTCTTTCGGAGTTGTTAAAAAGTTTTTTAAGTTTTTCGATTCTTTCCGGAATATCAGGATGCGTTTTTAAAGAATCTTTATTCTGCGAATAATCATCTACAGCCTCTTTAATATTAAATAAGGTTTCTTCTTTTGCTAACCAGGTTTCTTTAAAAGGATATTCTGCAAAAGTGAAATGTTGTTTTATTAATGGATCTTCATTAAATATAATCTCATCAACTTTTTCAAGTTTTTTTAATGCCGAAATGCTGGCAGACGCTTTGAATTTCGTTTTATGGAAAAGCTTTAATCCTAAAGAATCAGCCTGAATTTCGGCTTTTCTACTTCTCCTTAAAAAATTATAATTCAAATTAGTTATAAGTTCTGTAAATGCTTTTCTTCGGCTATATTCCTGATTTTTTATTTTTTTTATTTTTGATTTGAAATCTTTTGAATTCGTGGTTTCTACATATTTTAAAAGACTCTTGTCATTATGTTCCATTTCATAATGAGCAATTTCATGACAAATGATATAAGCCAATTCATCTTGATTGTCTATTAAATTAAATAGTCCCAAATTTATTGAAAAAAGACCATTGCCGTAACAAGCGGCATTTGGTATAGGTGATTTGTCAATTAAAAAATAAAATTTTTTGGAATCTTTAAAAGCGTTCTTTTGATATATTTCTGATAGTGTATTTTTTAAATATTTATTGATTCTCTTGTCGAAAATAAATGAGCTGTCTTCTATTGATTTGATAAAGTCATCTCTGCGCTCTTCAATTATTTTTTTGATTTCTTTTTTGTTTTTCTCCCCAAATTTCAAAAGCTTCTCATTTGAAACGGTTTTTACATAATTCGTTAAAGAATCTTTGTTGGAAGGAAGATAAGAAAACTCTTTGTTTTGCGAATAACAAAACAAAGAGTTCATCAAAAATATAT
>Ga0114982_1000302_pt1 | contig 26691 bp, 22 predicted proteins | sample Shrwel_input2_FT_FD_87183 | JGI IMG/M metagenome (GOLD analysis project Ga0114982, IMG submission 87183) | Subsurface microbial communities from deep shales in Ohio, USA - Utica-3 well 1 S input2 FT | ecosystem: Environmental > Aquatic > Deep subsurface > Shale gas/oil reservoir > Produced... | reverse complement strand
TATGCACCGAGTCGGGGCCGGTATAAAGTTTACCTGATCGGCGAAGTGCATATGCTGTCCAAACACAGTTTTAATGCCCTGTTAAAGACGCTGGAAGAACCGCCGCCGCACGTGAAGTTTCTGCTGGCAACCACAGATCCGCAAAAGTTACCGATCACTGTACTGTCGCGTTGTCTGCAATTTAGTCTCAAAGCGCTCAGCCAATCGCAAATTAAGCAGCACTTAAGTTATATCCTGGCGCAGGAACAGATTAGTGCTGAAGATGAAGCGCTGGCCTTGTTAGCGCGGGCGGCCAAAGGCAGTTTACGTGATTCACTCAGTCTGACCGACCAGGCGATAGCCCAGACCAATGGGCATATTGAACTGGCGCCGGTGCGGGAAATGCTGGGCTATCTGGAACAATCCTGGGCTGAACTGTTGTTGCAGGATGTGCTCAATCGCAATTTAACCAGCATGCAACAGCATTTGTATCAGTTAATTGCCCAGCATAGTCAGTTTCAGTCGGTGCTTGACGATATGCTGTCGTTATTGCATCTCTCTGCATTAGCCCAATTCCAGCTCAGTGCCGCCGAACTGGCGCTGACCGAATCTGCTTTTGTCCGGGCTGTGGCCAGAGCCCAAAGTCCGGAAAGTATTCAGTTGTATTATCAGTTGCTGTTATCGGGTAAACGGGATTTAGCTTATGCGCCAGACCCGCGCACCGGGCTGGAAATGGCGTTACTACGGGCGATTGCCTTTGTGCCAGGTGAATTACCAACGCCAGCTCATACTGGCCGGGCGGCCGCTTTATCCGCCGCCGGCATTCCGACCCCCACAGCCAGTCCAGACGTTGCCAGTGTCACTGCTGCAAATGTGTCCTCTGCTGCTACTACAGCAAACCAGGCTCCAATGCTGGCGGCCGCAGCCATGCCAACCTTGGCGGCAGAAGCCAGTGCTGAGCCCAGCCAAGCACAACCGGTCGCGGTGGGGACGGCAAACGACGACCCCATAGCTACCAGCGCAGCAGCAACACCGGCCGCAGCCATAGACCCGTTGGCAGCCAGTATTCTGGCGCGGCGCGGCGTGACCATGCAGTCATTGTCGGCAGGAGCTGAACCGGCAAAAAAGTCTGAACCTCAGCCGTTGGCGATGCCTATGGCGAAGCCTTCGGCCAAGCCAATGCCAACCACGGCTACTCTCTCTGGTACTGTCACAAGTACTGTCAATGCCACTGTGGCAACAGCAGTCGCACCGGCATTGGCAGCTCAGCCCGCAGCGCCAACGCCAGCCGCATCCTTGTTAAAGTCCAACTCAGCACCTGCGCCATTGCCGGAATCAAACCCGGTCGATTTACCCCCCTGGCAACTTACCTGCTCGGTGAGCACAGCGCCCCTGGCAACAACGGCAACAACGGCAACAACGGCAACAACGGCAACAACGGCAACAACGGCAACAACGACGGCAACGGCAGCAGTTGCCGACTGGCAGCAGGAGGATGAACCTTTGTCTGCTGAGTGCGGGCCGCCATTGGCGCAGCCTGTTGCTGATGATCAACCACAAGCTCAGATCGGCGAAGATGAAGAGCCGGATCCGGTGGCGGACAGTGCCGCTGGCGACTGGGCCTGGCAACAATATCAACACCAGGATACCACTCAAAACCAGGATGTAACTGCGGCTGTGGTGCAGACTGAGCAAGCGCAGCCACCAAGTGCAGCGCAGACGCAGCTGATGGCGCAGAGCGCAGTGCAGCCAATCCGGCATGCGCTGCTGGATAGTTTGCAAGTGTTGGACCCAGAAAATACCGACTTTGCTGAAGAATTGCCGGCGGCACAGACTCAGTTAACGCAAGTGCCGCAACAGTTCGTGTTTAACGGCGAGATTGATGCCAGTAACTTTGCCGTGCGTTACGCCAGCCAGGTCGACAGTTGGGCGGCACGTATTGATCAACTGGCCATCGGTGGACTGATGCGGTTATTTTTATTGCATGCCAGTCCGGTGCTGGATGACAGCACTGAGCCGATGCAGCTGCAGTTACATGTCAGCCAGAGTCAGCAACATCTCGATAGCGAAAAAAATCGCCTGACCTTACAGCAGGTGTTGTCGGCTTCATATGGTCAACCGTTACAACTGCTGGTGACCTTTGTGCCTGAAGTGCCAACTTGCCCCTTGGCAATCCAGCAACAGATTGAACAGGCCCGTTTGCGTTATGTCCGGCAATTGCTGGCCACAGATCCACTGGTGGTGGCCTTGCAACAGCAGTTTGCAGCGGAAATATTGGCAGAAACGTTGGCCGTTAATTAACCGGACACCGGCGACAGATGGCCTGATGTCTTGTAATTTGCGGGCGATCTGATTATCGTGTCGCCAGCAAAATGTCCAACCGCATTGTTACAGTTAAAAAGAGAGAACCGTTATGTTTAAAGGTGGCATGGGTAATATCATGAAACAGGCGCAAGCGATGCAGGAAAAAATGCAGCGGGCGCAAGAAGAAATCGCCAAACTGGAAGTGACGGGTGAAGCCGGTGCCGGCATGGTCAAAGTGACAATGCTCGGCAATCATAACGTCCGCCGTGTCAGCATTGACGACAGTCTGATGCAGGATGATAAAGAAATGCTGGAAGATTTAATCGCCGCCGCCATCAATGATGCGGTGCGTCGGGTTGAAGAAACCAGCAAAACTAAAATGGCCGGGGTCGCGGGTGGCATGCAATTACCACCTGGTTTTAAAATGCCGTTCTGATTTGTTGCAAAGGACCTGCCGTTATGGCTAAACATACACCTTTAGTGCAGCAATTGATTGATGCACTCAGGATCCTGCCATCGGTAGGCCCGAAGTCTGCGCAGCGCATGGCTTATCAACTGCTGGAACGTAACCGTGAAGGCGGCCTGGAACTGGCGCATGTGCTGCAAGCCGCCATGGAGCAGGTCGGTCATTGTCAGCAATGCCGTACTTTTGCCCAGAGCCCGCTCTGCCCAATTTGCCAACACCCGGTACGGGGCCAAAGCCCGTTACTCTGTGTGGTGGCCAGTGCCGCAGATTTGTATGCCATTGAGCAAACAGGGTTATTTTCTGGTCGTTATTTTGTGTTACGCGGTCAGCTGTCGCCGCTGGATGGCATTGGCCCCGCCGAACTTGGCTTGGATAATCTGGCGCGGCAACTGGCTGATGGCAGTATTGCGGAAGTGATCCTGGCGACCAATCCGACCATTGAAGGCGATGCCACGGCTTTTTATATTGCTGAGCTTTGTAAAAAGCAGCAAATTCAGGTGTCGCGACTCGCCCAAGGCATGCCGGTTGGCGGTGAGTTGGAATATGTCGATGGCAGTACTTTGTCTTATGCCTTTAGCGGGCGCAAACCGTTTTAACCCATCGATTGGTTTAATGGCACACCATCGCTGCTATGGTGTGCTTGCCGCTTGTTGTTGTCTCCTCACCTGATCTCAGCTCCCCCTTGAAACTTTGTAAAGACTGCCCCATATAGCTGTCAGCCCCGGCGCGCAGGCGTCGGCACTATTTATCATGGTTGCTGTTCGCCGCCTTGATGGCGATAGGCACTGCTGGCGGATGGCCAGATTATTTTTTGATAAGGAGCGGTAAATGACTGAAACCACACAAAAACAAACGCACGGCTTTCAAGCTGAAGTCAAACAACTGTTACAGTTAATGATCCATTCTTTGTATTCCAACAAAGAGATTTTCTTACGTGAGTTAGTGTCCAATGCTTCAGATGCGGCTGACAAGCTGCGCTTTTTAGCATTGTCTGACAGCAGTTTATATGACAATGATGGCGATTTACGCGTTCGGATCAGCTTAGATGAAGCCGCCAAAACCATCACCATCAGCGATAATGGTATTGGTATGACGCGGGATGAAGTGATTAGCCATTTAGGCACTATTGCCAAATCAGGCACTAAAGAGTTTTTCTCGCAATTATCCGGTGAAGCCAGCAAAGATTCGCAACTGATCGGCCAGTTTGGCGTCGGTTTTTATTCTGCTTTTATTGTGGCCGATAAGTAACGGTCCGCACCCGCAAAGCTGGCCAAGCCGCTGACAGCGCGGTGGAATGGGAATCGGCCGGTGAAGGTGAATATAGTATCAGCCCAATCGTCAAAGCCGGTCGTGGTACTGACATTGTGTTGCACCTGCGTGACGCTGAAACTGAATTCCTCAGCAAGTGGAAAGTGGAAAGCATTGTCACCAAGTATTCCGACCATATCTCAATTCCGGTGCAAATGTGGGAAGAGGGCACCCCGGAGCGCGACGGTGAAGATGGTGAAAAAATTGCTGCCACCGAAGGCGGCTGGAAAGCGGTCAACAAAGCCACCGCCTTGTGGATGCGTGACAAATCCGAAGTGTCTGAAACCGAATATCAGGAATTCTACAAACACATTTCCCATGACTGGACTGAGCCACTGAGCTGGAGCCATAACAAAGTCGAAGGCAACAGTAACTATACCAGTTTGCTGTATGTGCCGAAAAAAGCGCCTTTTGATTTGTGGAACCGTGAAGCACGCCATGGTCTGAAACTCTATGTACAGCGCGTCTTTATCATGGATGACGCTGAGCAGTTTATGCCAAGTTACCTGCGTTTTATCAAAGGTGTGCTGGATTCGAGCGACTTGCCGCTGAACGTGTCACGTGAGATTTTACAAGATACCAAAGTGACGCAGAGTCTGCGTAAAGGTTGTACGTCCCGCGTGCTGAAAATGCTGGAAAAAATGGCCAAAGCAGAGGATCAGGCAGAATACCAGTCGTTCTGGACTGAATTTGGCCAGGTAATTAAAGAAGGCCCGGCTGAAGATCATGCCAATAAAGAAACTATCGCCAAACTGTTGCGCTTCGCTTCGACTCAGGAAGAGGGCGCTGTGCAAAATGTTGGCCTTGAAACTTATGTCAGCCGGATGAAAGAAGGTCAGGACGAGATTTATTTCCTGGTCGCCGACAGCTATGAAGCGGCGAAACACAGCCCGCATCTGGAAGTCTTCCGCAAGAAAGGCCTTGAAGTGCTGTTGTTATCCGATCGGATTGATGAATGGTTAATGCAGCACCTGACTGAATTTGATGGTAAAAAACTGCGTTCTGTGGCCAAAGGTGGTTTGGATTTATCCAAACTGGATGATGAAGAAACCAAAAAAGCGCAAGAAGCCACTGAGAAGCAATTTGCCACTGTCACCGAGCGTTTTAAAACCGCTTTGGCTGAGCAGGTGAAAGATGTCAAAGTCAGCCACAGATTAACCGATAGCCCGGCCTGTGTGGTGACTGACGAGTTTGATATGAGCACGCAGATGATCAAACTGATGGAATCGGTTGGCCAGAAAGTTCCGGAAGTGAAACCTATTTTTGAATTAAACCCTGAGCATCAGTTGGTGCGGCATATTGCTGACGTGCAGGATGAAGAAAGGTTTAAGCAATGGGCTGAAGTGCTGTTTGAACAAGCATTATTGGCTGAACGCGGTAGCCTGAAAAATCCGGCCAGCTTTGTGACCCGGTTAAATGCGTTATTACTGGATTTAGCCAGGTAATGGGCTGAGTCAGCAGTGGTTGGATGACCACTGCTCATAAAAGCGGAATAGCATTGCTGTTCCGCTTTTTTTATGGCCAAAGTATAAAATAAGCTGGTTTTTAATCTTAATCCTTGCGCTTATTCATTGTCGATTTTCATTATCTTTATGATCTTACTCAAATAAATAGCGCAAGTTTAGCGCTAAAATGCTGGTGTCTTTTTGTGCAGCAGTACAAATTTCTGCGTTGGATAATTTTTCTGCACTGCTTGCTGAGCCAGAATATGCTTGGACTTTAGTCGAATATTTTGTATCGAAAAATAATTGAAATTGCCTAAAACAGCGATTTAATGGCAAAAATGACGCTAACTGGCTGATTTATCAGATTTAGACTAAAGTCGCTATGACATATCTGATGAGCAGGCCAAGGATGACAAATTTCTTGTCTGATGACGGACATTGTGTAAAGATCCGGTCCTTACAACGATTGGATCAATCCCCAGCTACTCGAGGTTTTGTATGCGTATTATTTTGTTGGGTGCCCCAGGTGCCGGAAAAGGAACTCAGGCGCAGTTTCTGATGAATAAATTTGGCATCCCACAAATTTCGACCGGTGATATGCTGCGTGCTGCGATTAAAGAAGGCACACCGCTTGGTTTAGCGGCGAAACAAGTGATGGATGCGGGTCAACTGGTGTCTGATGATCTGATCATCGGTCTGGTGAAAGAGCGTATCGCCAAGGCCGATTGTGCCAATGGTTTTCTGTTAGATGGTTTTCCGCGCACTATTCCGCAAGCCGATGCGATGAAAGAGAATGGTGTTGCTGTTGATCATGTCATTGAATTTGATGTTCCTGACGATGTCATCGTTGAGCGGATGAGTGGCCGCCGGGTACATCCGGCTTCTGGCCGGGTTTACCATATCAGCTATAACCCGCCTAAAGTGGCTGGTAAAGATGATGAAACCGGTGACGATCTGGTGATCCGCGAAGATGATAAAGAAGAAACAGTGCGCAAACGTTTAGGCATTTATCACGAGCAAACTGAGCTGCTGGTTGGTTATTATCGTCAGCAAGCCGAACAGGGTCTGACGCAGTATCATCATCTGGATGGCACTCAGGCAGTTGACAGTGTCAGCGCTCAGTTACTGGCGTTATTAAGCTAAACTGTTGAGTCTTCTGAAAAACCCGCCAGCTGGTGGGTTTTTTTTTCGGCTATTTATGCTATAAACAGCCCTCGGCCTATTTGACCTGACAGGCAAGATTAAAGGTAGAGATATGCAACTTGAATTCCTTGTTTTACCTTATTACGCAGCCGCATTGGCAGTTTTTTATGTGGTGCTGGCATTTCTGGTGATCCGGCAGCGTTTTAAATTGCGGATCGGACTTGGTGATGGTCAACAGCCTGAGCTGGTCAAAGTGGTACGCATCCATGGTAATTTTGCCGAGTATGTACCTTTTCTGCTGTTGTTGTTACTGATCCTTGAATTGCAAGGCGCTGCACTGTGGCAATTACATCTGGTGGGGGCTTTGACGCTGGGTGGCAGACTTTGCCATGCAGTTGGATTATTGCGCAGCAGCGGCACTTCGGCACCACGCTTCTTGGGGATGATCAGTACATTCAGTGCCTTGTTGCTTGCGGCTGGGTTATTGTTGTTTTAGAGATTAGACCGGATGAAAGTGATGGGACAGGGGCCGGCGGTGCTGATGCTGCACAGCTCGCTGAGCAGCCATAAACAATGGTCGATGCTGGCAAACCAGTTAGCAACCGACTATCAGCTGTTTTTACCGGATTTAGCCGGTTATGGCGCACAACCGGCACCCGCGGCAGACCAAATCGCTTCATATCGGCTGGAACAAGAAGCGGCACTGATTTTGGCGGCCTTGCCCGATGCAATAAAGGCAAAGCCGTTAGTGGTGATTGGCCACTCTTTTGGCGGCGCCGTGGCGTTACATCTGGCCCGGACCGGTTTGCTGCAAGTGCGGCAATTATTGTTATTTGAACCTGTCGCTTTCCATCTATTGGCTGCTGCAACTGATACGTTATCGCAGCAGCTGTGCCAGGAGGTGCAGCAGTTGGCGGCGCAAATGCAGTTGGTCGACGCCTGGCAAGCCGCGCAATTGTTTGTTGATTATTGGCAACAAGCGGATTATTTCCAGCATTTGCCACAGCGGATGCAACAGCAAATGACAGCGCAGGTTGGTAAAGTGGCGGCCGATTTTACCGCCTTGTTACAAGAACCTGCCACTCTGGCGCAATACCAGCAGATCAACTACCCGGTATTATTATTAACCGGCGCACAGAGTCGGGGGCCGGCACTTCGGATCAGCGAATTATTGGCCAGCATCTGGCCACAAGCAGTCTGCCAGCAATTGCCAACCGGCCATATGGGACCGGTGACGGATCCGACGCTCGTTAATCCGCGGTTTTTACAGTTTTTGGCAACGGCTTAAAGAAAACAACCAGCGCCAGGCTGGTTGTTGTGTAATGGAATTTATGGTGTTTGCCTGCACTGAACTCTTTACGGCGCGACGGCCTGTAACACAGCTGCATCGCTATTGGCGGCTATTTGCTGACTTAACAGCGCCGAAGGCTGCCCTTGGCCAATACTGACTTTCCTTGGTTTGAGCGCTTCCGGCACTTCGCGCATCAATTCGATATGCAGCAGACCATTATGTACTGTGGCGCCTGTCACTTTGATATAGTCAGATAACTGGAACTTACGTTCGAAGTTGCGCTCGGCAATGCCCTGATGCAGGTAACGCCGGTCTTCGGTTTTATCGGCTTTTTGGCCGCGAACCAGTAATTTATTGTGTTCGGTTTCGATCGAAAGTTCATCTTGCTCAAAGCCTGCTACCGCCATGCTGATCCGATACTGGTCTTCACCCGTGACTTCAATATTATAAGGCGGATAAGCAGGTTGTTTTTCATTGCGGGCGGCTGCATCCATTAAAGATGCCAGGTGATCAAAACCGATAAATGAACGGTAAAATGGAGAAAAATCTAAAGTAGTCATCACTAATTCCTCATAAAGTAAGCAAATCAGTTCGTTACGAACTTGTGTTTGGACTGTTCAGCAGTTGAACCAGTCAGTAACAGCAGCCACTCAGGCCTGCTGTTACTCCTTTAATAAGGTCAGACGCGATGTTTTCAAGCCAGCATCATTAAAAAATTTAGTCCGTGACTGTGGCCTCAGGTTGTTTGGTTGTTGTCGTTACCGGTGTCAATGCTGCTGGCAGCAAGCTCAGTGCGGCCGGAAAATCAGCGGATTGCTCCAGCTCTTTGGCGAGTTGCTGATGCAATAATGTGCCGTCCGGACCAATGACCAGCAGCGCGCTTGCCAGTAAACCCACATCTTTGATCCGTAAGCCAAAACTGCTACCAAAATCGCCCCAGATGGCATCGGAATATAAACTAACTTTGTGAAGTTCCACAGTCGCAGCAAAACGGCTTTGGGCAAACGCAACATCGGTGCTCACCAGGATGCTGCTGACTTGTTCGGGCAATAGCGCTGTTTGCGCAATAAAATGCTTGGCCAATTGCCGGCCTAGTTCAGTGTCCAGGCTTGGGACTGTCTGGATCAATAGATATTTGCCGGTAAAATTGACCCGGCGCACCGGGTGCAGTTGGGCATTTGCCAGCTTAAAATCAGGCACAGTTTGGCCAATAACCTGAACTTCACCCTGCAATTGCAATGGACTGCCATTGGCGGTCACCGTGGAAATTCGTTCAGCTAAATTGGCCGTCAAATCGGCGGCTGTTGCTTCGGTCAATAGGCTGCAGCACAGCCCGATGGCAAGGGCCCGGCGACTTGGGGAAAATCGTTTCATGATAAAATCCTAAATTAACAGCCAGGTCGAATAATACCAGCTTTAAAGTCAGCAACTTGCCGCAAAAACTTCCAGATTAAAATTCGCACTTGGCACACTTCAGCGCTACACTGGAACATAACATGATGCCGAGTGAGTGACCAATGGTAGCAGCGGTTTTAATTTGTGATGATTCCAATCTGGCGCGAAAACAAATGGCGCGTAGTTTACCTGCAGATTGGCAGGAAAAAATTTCTTTTGCCGGTCATGGCCAGGAAGCGCTGGAGGTTTTAAAACGACAACCGGTTGATTTGCTATTTCTGGATTTAAATATGCCGATCCTGGATGGCTATCAGGTATTGCAGGCGATTAAGGAACAACAAATACCGGTCAAAGTGGTGGTGGTCTCCGGTGATATTCAGCCAGAAGCGCGTGAAAGGGTGTTAAGTTACGGCGCACTCGATTTTATTCGCAAGCCGGTAGCGGCAGAAAAACTGACCGAAGTGTTAGAGCAATTTACGGTCGCCCATACGGTGGCGGACAGCCAAAAAGTTCAGGACCGGGTGCTGGCTGGTGCGGCCGGTCATCAACAGTTTGCGCTGGATCCAATACTGCGGGATGTGTTTCAGGAACTCACCAATGTGGCGATGGGGCAGGCGGGTGATTTGCTGGCTCGTTTATTAAAAGTATTCGTCAAATTACCCATCCCGAATGTCAATTTAATTGAAGTCAGCGAATTGCATATGGCGATTGCGTCCGTTGAGCAAAAGCAAACGACTTCAGCGGTTTGTCAGGGCTTTATCGGCGGCGGTGTGTCAGGTGAAGCTTTATTGATCCTCAATGACTCCAGCTTTGTTGATATCGCCAAATTGTTAAACTACGAAGGTAAGCTCACCACCAAAACTGAACTCGAGCTGTTAATGGATATTGGTAATATCCTGATTGGCGCTGTGCTCAAAGGTTTGGCGGAGCAGATTGATATGTCTTTTAGTCAGGGGCATCCGGTGGTGCTGGGACAGCACGCGCCGGTCAGCGAAATGATCAAAGCCAATGCCAGACGCTGGAAAAGAACATTGGCAATAGAAATCAGTTATGGCATTGAGAATTACAATATTAACTGTGATTTGTTGTTACTGTTTACCGAAGACAGTATCAAAACACTGAATTACAAAGTCGAATTTCTGTTAGAAGAGTAGTTATGTCCCAAGATAATACTGATGTCTCACAAGTGCACTGGTTGCTCGACATGTTCCAGACTGTTGATGTTGGTCTGGTGGTATTGACGACTGACTACAAGATCCAGGTCTGGAACGGCTTTATGGAAAACCACAGCGGTCTGACCCCCCGGCAGGTGCGGGACAGAGTGTTGTTTGATTTGTTTTCCGAAATTGATGAAGACTGGCTCAGACGCAAATGCGATCCGGTGATCCTGCTGAAAAACAAAGCTTTTACCATCTGGGAACAGCGGCCATTTATTTTTAAATTTCGCAATTACCGGCCTATTACCGGGGTTGCCGATTATATGTATCAGAACAGCACCATTTTTCCGATCACCGACGTGCGGGGCGCAGTCACGCATTTATGTATGATCATTTATGATGTGACCGATGTTGCCACCAGCCGGTTGGAACTGGAATCGATGAATGGTCAGTTAAGACAGCTGTCCAAAACCGACTTTCTGACCGATTTGAGCAACCGGGGGCATTGGGAAGATGCGCTGCATCATGAATTTAAACGTCTAAAACGCAGTGGTCAGCGCAGCGCGCTGCTGATGTGTGATATCGATCATTTTAAACGGGTCAATGACACCTTTGGCCATGCGGCCGGTGATGCCGTGATCCAGGCAGTGGCGAAAGCGGTGAAGAAAAATTTGCGCGAAACCGATGTGGCCGGCCGTTATGGCGGTGAGGAATTTGCCGTATTGCTGGTCGATACGACTGAAGATCAGGCCTTGTTTTTTGCCGAGCGACTGCGTAAAACGGTGGAAAATGCCGGTATTGAATATAATCACCAGGTGCTGAAAGTGACAGTCAGTATTGGGATTGCCGAATTCAGTGCCGAGATGCATGAACACCGCAATTGGATTGAAGCGTCTGATAAAGCTTTGTATACCTCCAAAGCTAATGGCCGAAATCAGGTGACTTTATGCCGCACTGCTGCTGAATAACCCGCTGGTCGAATCATCAAGCGGCTGAGTAACAACCATGCCGCCGTCTGCACTCTGCCTGCTGACGGCGGCATGGTTTTAATTCGGCACCATCAACAACGGCTGCACACTATTATCCTCGTTTAACTGTTCCAGTTTTACCGTAAAACCCCAAAGTCTATGCAGGTGCTTCAGGACCTGGTGATAACTGTCTGCCAGCGGGATCCGCCGGTTCGGCACAAATCGTAATGTTAACGAACGATCGCCGCTGATATCGACATTCCAGACCTGGATATTAGGTTCAATATTGCTGAGGTTGTACTGGGCCGACAGCATTTGCCGGATCTGCTGATAGCCTTCATTATTATGGATAGCCGCCACCTCAAGACTGTTCTCTTTATCGTCATCAACGATGGCAAACAGGTGGAAATCGCGGATGATTTTTGGCGATAAATACTGGCTGATAAAACTTTCATCCTTAAAGTTTTGCATGGCAAAGTGCAGGCTTTGCACCCAGTCAGAACCTGCCAGTTGCGGAAACCACTCTCTGTCTTCGGCTGTGGGTTGTTCACATATGCGCCGGATATCGCTGAACATGGCAAAACCCAGGGCGTAAGGATTGATGCCAGAATAATATTTTGAGTTATATGGCGGTTGTGCCACTACATTGGTGTGGTTATGCAGCACTTCCAGCATAAATTTATCGCTGAGCAGACCTTCACCATACAGATGTTGCAATATGGTGTAGTGCCAGAACGTCGCCCAGCCTTCATTCATCACCTGAGTTTGTTTTTGCGGATAAAAATACTGCGAAATTTTTCGCACTATCCTGACTATTTCGCGCTGCCATGGTTTTAACAACGGGGCATTTTTTTCAATAAAATACAGAATGTTCTCTTGTGGCTCCGCCGGAAAATGCCGTTCTTGTGGCTCGTGATGGTGCTCTTTATTCGGAATCGTTTTCCACAGCTGGTTTACCTGAGACTGCAGATAATTCTCCCGATCTTTTTGCCGGCGTTGCTCTTCATCCATCGAAATTTTCTGCGGTCTTTTGTAGCGATCCACCCCGTAATTCATCAGGGCATGGCAGGAATCGAGGATATCTTCTACTTCATTGATACCATATTTTTCTTCGCAGTCACTGATGTATTTTTTGGCAAACACCAGATAGTCAATTATGGAGGAAGCATCTGTCCATGTTTTAAATAAGTAATTGTTTTTGAAGAATGAGTTATGACCATAACAGGCATGTGCCATCACCAGCGCCTGCATGGTAATGGTATTTTCTTCCATTAAATACGCAATACAAGGATTGGAGTTAATCACAATTTCATAGGCCAGCCCCATAAAACCACGTTTGTAGTTTTGTTCGGTCTGGATAAATTTTTTGCCGTAAGACCAATGGTTATAACCCAGTGGCATGCCGACACTGGAATAAGCGTCCATCATTTGTTCGGCGGTGATAATTTCAATTTGATTCGGGTAATAATCCAGTTGGTAATGTTTGGCAACCCGTTCAATTTCAGTCTGATAACGGGTGAGCAATTCAAAAGTCCAGTCCGGTCCGTCCGGTAGCTGGCACAGGGGCGGTTCGGCAACTGTGTTACGTTTGGCGGTCATGCTTTGCTCCTTGCCGGTTCAGGCGGCCTGTTTTTTGAACAGTTCGCGGAACACCGGATAAATATCACTGACCTGACGGATTGGTTGAATGGCAAAGTTATCAAAAGTTGCCAGCAGTTTTTCATATTCCAACCACAGACTCTGGTGCGGCCGTTGCGTAATTTCGATATAAGCGTAATAACGCACCAATGGCAGCAGTTGTTCAGTCAGTAGCTGGGCACATTGTGGGCTGTCATCGGCCCAGTTATCGCCATCTGAAGCTTGAGCTGCATAGATATTCCACTGACTTGGGTCATATCTTTCCTTGACGATGTCAGCCATCAGCTTTAATGCGCTCGATACAATAGTGCCGCCGGTTTCTTGTGAATAAAAAAACTCTTGTTCATCCACTTCTTTGGCCTGAGTGTGATGACGGATATACACCACGTCGACGTTTTTGTAACTGCGGCTTAGAAACATATACAGCAGAATATAAAAACGTTTCGCCATGTCTTTGGTGGCCTGGTCCATCGAACCTGAGACATCCATCAGACAAAACATCACGGCTTTGCTGGTCGGCTCAGGTCTTTTGGCAAAATTGCGAAAACGCAGGTCAAAACTATCAATAAAAGGCACTGCATCAATCCGGCGTTTCAGTTCTGCCGCCTGTTGCCGCAGTTGTTGCAGTTGTAATTGAGCCGGAATTGCGTCTTGTAGCAACAGCTCAATCTGGGTTTCAACTTCTTTGAGCTGCTTTTTCTTGCCGGCAGTCATGGCAACCCGACGCGCCAGCGAACCTTGCAACGATCGGACGATATCGATGTTGCTCGGCACCCCTTCGGAGCGATAGCCAGCACGGACATTTTTGTATTGCACCAGTTTATCCAGCTGGTTTTTTTTCAGATTCGGCAGTTCCAGATCTTCAAACAACAAATCCAGATACTCATCTTTAGAGATGGAAAACACAAATTCGTCTTCGCCTTCACCATCACGACTGGCGTCACCCTGACCAGAGCCGCCGCCCTGACCACCCAATGGTCTTTTGATCCGATCGCCAGTGCTGAACTGATCATTACCCGGATGGATCATCTCCCGATGTCCGCCTTTGCCTTGGTGGAAAAATGGCTCTGTGATATCCCGGCCCGGAATAGTGACAGATTCGCCGCTATCAATATCGGTCACGCTGCGTTTACTGATAGCGTCAGACACTGCCTGTTTTATTTGCTGTTTATAACGGCGGATGAACCTTTGCCGGTTCACCGCACTTTTGTTTTTGCCGTTCAGGCGTCGACCGATAAAATGCGCCATAGCACCTCCGGCTGACCCTCAGTATCATTGCGATTTGCGAACGCGCAGATACCATTCTGACAACAGTCGCACCTGTTTGCGGGTGTAGCCTTTTTCCATCATCCGGTCGACAAAATCATCATGTTTTTTCTGATCGTCGGTCGAGGTTTTGGCATTAAATGAAATCACCGGCAGCAGCTCTTCAGTGCTGGAGAACATTTTTTTCTCGATCACAGTCCGCAGCTTTTCATAGCTGGTCCAGGTTGGATTTTTGCCATTGTTTTTCGCTTTGGCTCTGAGCACAAAGTTGACAATCTCATTGCGAAAATCTTTTGGATTGCTGATGCCAGCTGGTTTTTCAATTTTTTCCAGTTCAGCATTTAGCGCTGCGCGATCAAACAACTGACCGGTTTCCGGATCGCGATATTCCTGATCCTGGATCCAGAAATCAGCATAAATCACATACCGATCAAAAATGTTTTGGCCATATTCTGAATAAGATTCCAGATAGGCGGTTTGAATTTCTTTACCGATAAACTCGACATATTTAGGGATCAGGTAGCCTTTCAGATGCTCCAGGTAACGTTCTGCCACATCGGCCGGAAATTGTTCCCGTTCAATTTGCTGCTCCAGCACATAAAATAAATGCACCGGATTGGCGGCAACTTCGGTACTGTCGAAGTTAAATACCCGGGATAAAATTTTAAAGGCAAAGCGGGTCGACAAGCCGGTCATGCCTTCATCGACACCGGCATAATCCCGGTATTCCTGATAGGATTTGGCTTTTGGATCTGTGTCTTTTAAACTTTCGCCATCGTACACCCGCATTTTGGAATACAGGCTGGAGTTTTCCGGCAGTTTCAGTCTTGATAACACGGCAAACTGCGCCAACGAGGTTAGGGTTCCTGGCGCACAAGGGGATACTTTTAACTCGCTGTTTTCCAAAAGTTTGCCGTAAATTTTGACTTCTTCTGATACCCGCAGGCAATAAGGGACCTTGACGATATAAACCCGGTCTAAAAAGGCTTCATTGTTTTTGTTGTTTCGAAAGGTTTGCCATTCTGACTCATTACTATGCGCCAGAATGATGCCTTCAAAGGGGAGCGCGGCCAGACCTTCAGTACCGTTGTAGTTGCCTTCCTGAGTGGCGGTTAATAATGGATGCAGCACTTTGATTGGCGCTTTGAACATCTCGACAAATTCCATCACACCCTGATTGGCGCGGCATAAAGCCCCTGAGTAGCTGTATGCATCCGGATCATTTTGGGCGAAATGCTCCAACTGCCGGATATCGACTTTACCGACTAAAGATGCAATGTCCTGATTGTTTTCATCGCCGGGCTCAGTTTTGGCAATGGCAATTTGATCCAAAATCGAGGGGTATTTTTTCACCACCCGGAACTGGCTGATATCGCCATTAAACTCATGCAATCTTTTGCTGGCCCAGGGCGACATAATGGTTTTTAAATAACGTTTAGGGATGCCGTATTCTTGCTCCAGAATATTGCCATCTTCAGCTAAATCGAATAAACACAATGGGTTGTCGTAAACAGGTGAACCTTTCAGATAATAAATAGGCACTTGTTGCATTAATGATTTCAGCTTTTCAGCCAATGATGACTTACCACCGCCAACCGGACCAAGCAGATACAGGATTTGCTTACGCTCTTCCAGCCCCTGTGCTGAGTGTTTCAGGTAAGACACTATTTGTTCGATGGCATCTTCCATGCCATAAAACTCAGAAAAAGCTGGATAACGTGCGATCACGCGATTGGAAAAAAGCCGGCTCAGTTTCGGATCTTGCGCCGTATCAATAAATTCAGGCTGACCAATCGCCATCAGCAATCGTTCTGCCGCGCTGGCGTAACAACTTTTATCGCCTTTACACAAAGTCAGGAACTCAGCAATGCTATATTCCTCTTCTTTTGCTGCTTCGTATCTTGACTTGTAGTGCTCAAAAATGCCCATATGCACCTCCGCAACCTTGTCGTGGAAACTAAAGACTTTGTTTGTGTTATGACTCAAGATTAGACAGTAAAATCTGGCTTCGCCTGTCTAATTCACAGAATTTAATTGAATTTTTTTTAGCACAAGTCGTAAAGATTCTGAGGCTATGCCGGACAGTGTGACGGGGGTGGCGCTGCAGGGCGAAAAAAAACCCGGCGGGCGCCGGGTTGATTAAGCTTTGCTACACCAGATCGCTTAAGCGAAATTGGCAGCAGCAAATTCCCAGTTAACCAGAGCCCAGAAGGCGTTCAGGTAAGTTGGGCGGGCATTACGGAAATCGATGTAATAAGCATGTTCCCACAGATCAACGGTCAGCACTGGTGTGATGCTGCTGTCAGTCAGTGGGGTGCCGGCATTGCTGGTATTGACGATATCCAGGCTGCCGTCCGCTTTTTTCACTAACCAGGTCCAGCTTGAACCGAAGTTGTTAACAGCTTTATCGTTAAAAGCGGTCTGGAAAGCGGCGAAAGAACCCCATTTTGCGTTAATGGCAGCGGCTAATGCGCCTGTTGGTTCGCCACCGGCATTCGGAGCCAGGCAGTGCCAGTAAAACGTGTGGTTCCAAATTTGGGCCGCGTTGTTGAACACCGGGCCTTCAGAAGAACGAATGATGTCTTCTAATGATTTACCAGCAAAATCAGTGCCTTCAATCAAAGAGTTCAGTTTGACCACATAAGCATTGTGGTGCTTGCCGTGGTGGTAATCCAGAGTTTCCGGGGAGATGTGTGGTAATAACGCATCTTTAGCGTAAGGTAATGCTGGTAATTCAAAAGCCATTTCTAATTCTCCACTGACGTTGTTTATGGTGTCTGCATCGCGTAGACTACAAAACCTGACTAAAATACTCAAGTTTTACCTGAGTTTTGGCGGGTGTTGCCTGGCTCGCCGATGCTGTTTTTCTGCTGCTCTTTATTTTTGGGGCAGATCTTGAAAACTCAAGTGGCTGACCGCAAATCCTCTGGTAAAATCATCCGATAATTTTTTGCTGTATTGCAGAGGCTCCTGATGGAAACGATCGACAAAATTAAACAACAACTGGCCGATAACCCAATTATTCTGTTTATGAAAGGTTCGCCAAAATTCCCAAGCTGCGGTTTCTCCGCTCAGGCTTCGCAAGCGCTGATTGCCTGTGGTGAGCAATTTGCGTATGTCGATATTCTGCAAAATCCGGATATCCGGGCAGAATTACCGAAATTTGCTAATTGGCCAACCTTCCCGCAGCTGTGGGTTGAGGGTGAGCTGGTTGGTGGTTGTGACATTATGCTGGAAATGTTTCAGCGTGGTGAATTACAGCCGCTGATCAAAGAAACTGCCGCCAAATATCCAAAGCCAGCGGATGCCGCTGAATAAGCTGGTGTTGGCGTTCGGTTACAACGACCTGAAAAAAGTTGGTTGAACCAGTGATAAAAAAAGCAGCCCCGGCTGCTTTTTTTATCACTGCAAACTTATGCGGATGGTTCAGTGTTTTCTTCCGGCGCCACGGCCAGAAAGGGCGGTGGCCAGCCACCCAGTTGCTGCCAGCGGTTGACGATGTGACAGAATAATTCGGCGGTGCGCTCGGTATCGTATAAAGCACTGTGGGCTTCTTTGTTATCAAAGGGAATACCGGCAGCCTGGCAGGCTTTGGCCAGCACGGTTTGGCCTAATGCCAGGGCAGCCAGCGTGGTGGTATCAAAAGAGACAAAGGCATGAAAGGGTGAGCGTTTAATATGATTACGCTCAACAGCAGCGTTTAAAAAGCTTTGATCAAAGGCCGAATTATGCGCCACCATGACCGCACGTTGACAACCGGCGTCTTTTTGCGCTTTACGCACGGCTTTAAAAATTTCGGTCAGGGCTTCACGTTCTGTCACAGCACCGCGCAATGGGTTATAGGGGTCGATGCCGTTAAATGCCAATGAGCTTGGATTGAGCACTGCACCTACAAAAGGTTCAACATGAAAATGCAGTGTTTGCAGGATACTGAGCTGTCCCTGTTCGTCCATTGTCAGTAAAGTGGCTGCTATTTCTAACAAAGCATCGGTTTGCGCATTAAAGCCTGCCGTTTCGACGTCGATAACTACAGGGTAATAACCACGGAATCTTTGAGAAAGCAGAGTTGTCGCTTGTGTCATATCCAAACCAGCCTAAAAATCGGATTGGCAGTATGCCAAAAAAAATGCGACTCGTCTTGTTACGGCACATCCTTTGCAGGATTAATCTTGCTATGCTGTGCACAATATTACCGCCGGTTCGCAATGTGCAAGGCAGCGAGGACCGGGTTCTAAAACAGGAGGGCCTATGAAATCAAGTAGTTATCTGTTGGTGGCTCTGTTGTTGACGACAAAGTCTACTCTGTTGCAGGCGAACAGTTCGGATGGCCGGCACAATGTGCGGCATTATGCTGCCGCATTGGAGCAGTCTAACTGGTCGTTGAAAAATGCCACGGCACTCAAATGTGAACTCAGCCATAATATTCCTAACTTTGGCGAAGCACTGTTTGTCAGTCAGGCCAATAAAGAACTGAACCTGCAGTTTGAATTAAAAATGATCCGGTTACCGGATGATTATGGTTTAGCCAAGGTGCTGTCGGTACCGCCAAACTGGCGTGCCGGCGAAAGTGCCAAAACTATTTCTGAGCTGAAACTGCTCAAGCAATTTGATGGTGCTTTGCCGAAAAAACAGGCCTGGACTTTATTAACCGAGTTAGAACAAGGCTTTAGTCCGACTTTTTATTTTTCTGATTGGCATAGCCCTTTTGATCAGATCGCTGCAGCTATTAATCCGGTCCATTTTGATGAACCTTATCAGCAATTTAGTCTGTGTATGGCTGCGTTACTGAAATATAGTTTTGAAGATATCGCGCTGACGGTGTTGAATTATCAGTCCAACAGTGATGAATTGACGCGGGAATCGCAGCATCGGCTGAATCAGATTGCTGAATACTTAAAACATGACAAAGCTGTTGCCAGTATCAGCATTGATACTTATACCGATAGTTATGGTGGGCGTTGGATCAACGAAGAGTTATCGCGCAAAAGAGCGGCCAGTCTGAAAGCATTTTTTGTCGCCGCCGGTGTCGACGACAAAGTGATCCGCACTGAAGGTTTTGGCGAAAAACGTCATGTTGCGCCGAACGAGACCAGCCGTGGCCGGGGAACCAACCGTCGTGCCGTGGTACAACTGGTGAAGTTATAATGCTGACCAGCACCAACCGGCGCTGACTTGGCGCCGGTTGGTGCTGTTGTGTTAGCGGGTCGCCGGTTGTTTGTTCTGAAAACGTTGTGGTGTTATTAATGCTGTTATCACAGCCGGTAACGGCTGGGGCTCGGCACATAAGCTTGCTGCCAGTTGTTCTGCCAATAAGGGCGCGAACAATAAGCCACGCGCACCAAGTCCACCCAATAGCCATAAGCCCGCGTTCAGTTCACCGGCCAGCGGCAGATGATCCGGCACTGTGACCCGAACCCCGGCTTTCGCAGAAATAACGCTGGCATCGGCAAACCAGCCGGGTTGCTGTAGCACTGTATTGACCAAATCCAGATTCTGCTGATTATCTTCGGCCAGTTCTACTGCAGTGGTTCTGCTGCGATCAAAGGTGGCACCGACGCAATGCTCCTGCTGAATCGCGGGCGTGATATAGCCCTGATGACAGAGCACAGTGTTAAGCGCCGCCATCGCAGGTGCCTTGACATGACTGACCTGGCCCCGCACCTGATTCAGCGGTAAATGTGCCGCCGGCGTCAGGGCGGTTAAACCTGTGCCATTGGCCAGCACCAGGCAGCTGCGCAGCAGCTCACCCTGATTGGTCTGCAGGCGCCAACCAGCCGACGTTGTGGCAGCTTGGTTAGACACACCTTCAGACGCAACGGCAGATACTTGCTGGACCTGACAATTAAATTGCACCTTAAAGTTGGCTTGTTGCCGTAAAAACGACAGCGCGGCCTGACAAAAACCTTGCGGCGCTATCCAGCCACCGGCCGGAAAAAACAATCCGGCATAGGGCAGTTCCAGTCCGGCCTGAGCGCTGGCTTGCGCGGCGTCCAGTGACAGAAACAAACCTGGTGCGAAGGCCGGATCGGCACTGATTTTTTGTTGCCGGCTGGTCAGCGCTGCGGTGCAGGCGAGTGTCAGTACACCACAAAAATCGGCAGCAAAACTAAATTGCTGTTGCATCTGACGGTAAAAACGGCCGGCAAAGGTAAAAGCATGACAGTGTAACGCCGATACCGGGCTATAGCTGGCCTGTAGTTGTGGATATAAAGCACCTTGCCGGTTGTGCGAGGCTTGCAGGGCAATATCTGCATCCTGACACAATAACTCAACGGCACAACCGCGTTGTTGCAGTGCCAGTGCCAGACAGATGGACGCCAGACCACCACCGATAATAGTCACAGGCTCAACACTGCGGTGGTGCTGTGCAGGCATTGCAGTGGCATGGTTGGCAAGCGCCAGGGGACTGTGCTCCGCCTTAATGCACCCCACCGTCATTTCCCGTTTCCGGCCATAACCTTTGATTTTGCGGACACTAAAACCAGCCTCCTGCAAACCCCGCCTGACTAAACCTGCACTGGTAAAAGTGGCCACAGTAGTCCCGGCTTTGGATAACCTTGCCATCTGCTGAAATAACTCAGGTTGCCACATCTGTGGGTTTTTACTGGGCGCAAAACCATCTAAAAACCAGGCATCGGCCTGATTTTGCGCCGGCAATTGCGGCATCGAGTCATGCACATCGCCTAACCACAGATCCAATGTCACACTGCCTTGCTCAAACTGCAACCGATGACAGCCAGGCAATGCCAGCGGGTATTGCGCCAGTAATTGTTCGGCCAGTTCCGCCAGTGCCGGCCAGCTTTGCAGGGCCTGGCGTAAATCGGCTAATTGCAGCGGATATTTTTCAAAAGTAGAAAAATATAACCGCTGGCACAGTGCTGTACTCTGTTGCTGACGGTGCAGACGAAAGTGTTGCCATGCCAGCAAGAAATTTAAGCCAGTGCCAAAACCGGTTTCAATAATGTGAAAAAAACCAGCCTGATGCTGTGCCCAGCGCTCGGGTAAGCCATTTTGCTGCAAGAACACATAACGGGTCTCTTCCAGACCACTTTCATTGGAAAAATACACGTCATCAAACAGATCCGACACCGGTGTGCCTTGTTCGTTGTAATGAATTTGGGCGCTTTTGATCACTTGCATAACGGGGCCTCAGAAAAAAATCCCGGCTAGTTTAACCTGATTGTCATTTTATTTGATAATAGTGTACAACTGTGCGCTGAAATTGGACCAGTTGCGGCAGAAAAGTCCGTACAATGTTTTTTATTCAGCTATTTTTGATGTGCCAGCACATCAGTACACAGAACTAACTTATCAGCAGATTCAGGAGTCAGAATGAAAAGAGCAGTAATCACCGGATTGGGCATAGTTACCAGCATCGGTAACAATCAGGCTGAAGTGTTAGCCTCGTTAAAAGCTGGCCGCTCAGGTATTACTTTTGCACAGGAGTTTGCTGATCTGGGCCTGCGCTCACAAGTCTGGGGTAATATTAAATTAGATCCAAGCGAATTGATTGATCGCAAAGCCTATCGTTTTATGGCAGATGCTGCTGCATTTGCTTATATCGCGATGCAGCAAGCCATTGCAGATGCGGGGTTAACTCCTGAGCTGGTTTCACAGCCACGCACCGGTTTGGTCGTTGGTTCCGGTGGTGCTTCTTCCAAAACCCAGGTCGAAGCGGCCGATATCCTGCGGGAAAAAGGCGTGAAACGGGTGGGTCCTTATGCAGTGCCTAAAACCATGGCCAGTACTTGTTCGGCTTGTCTGGCCACTCCGTTCCAGATTAAAGGCGTGAACTATTCCATCAGTTCAGCTTGTGCCACCAGTGCGCATTGTATCGGTCACGCCGTTGAGTTGATTCAGCTTGGCAAACAGGACATTATTTTTGCTGGCGGTGGCGAAGAAGTGCATTGGTCATTGGCGATGGAATTTGATGCCATGGGTGCTTTATCGACCAAATATAATGAGACGCCGGAACTGGCGTCCCGCACTTATGATGCCAGCCGCGATGGTTTTGTCATCTCGGGTGGTGGCGGTATTCTGGTGATTGAAGAGCTGGAACACGCGCTGGCGCGTGGCGCGAAAATTTATGCTGAAGTGGTCGGTTATGGCGCCACTTCTGATGGGTACGACATGGTGGCCCCAAGCGGCGAAGGTGCGGTGCGTTGTATGCAAATGGCGATGCAAGATGTCACTGCACCTATTGATTATGTCAACACCCATGGCACCAGTACGCCGGTGGGTGATGTGAAAGAGTTAGGGGCTATTCAGCAGGTGTTTGCTGGCCAGTCTCCGGCAATCAGCGCCACCAAAGCAATGACCGGGCATGCCTTGGGCGCAGCCGGGGTGCATGAAGCCATTTATTCTTTGTTGATGCTGGAGCATGGCTTTATTGCGCCTTCTATCAATATCACTGAGTTGGATGCTGCGGCAGAAGGCTTAAATATCGTCACTGAAGCCCGTGCCGCTGACTTAACGACCGTGATGTCAAACAGCTTCGGTTTTGGTGGCACCAATGCCACCTTAGTGCTGCAAAAATATCAAGGCTAAACCAGCCCGCGACAGCTGCAAGCAGCTTGCTGCAGTTGCAATGCTCAAAGCACAAAGCCACCTGTCGGTGGCTTTGTGCTTTGAGTCAGATTAAAATGTATTTTTCCTGATAATACTCAGTCCTTTAGCCGGTGAAAAAACAGCCATGAAAATTTATGCTGATGAAAATATGCCTTATGTGCAGCAATTTTTTGCTGGGCTCGGTGACGTGACACTGGTCGACGGCCGGCAGCTCACTGCAGCGCAACTGGCCGATGCAGAGGTGTTACTGGTGCGATCTGTCACTCGGGTGGATCAGGCGTTGTTGGCACAAAATAGCCGTCTGCGTTTTGTCGGTACTGCCACTATTGGGGTTGATCATATTGATCAAGCCTATTTGCAAAGCCGTGGTGTGGCTTTTAGCAGTGCCCCAGGTTGCAACGCGCAGTCAGTGGTGGAATACGTCCTCAGCAGTTTGTTTTTGCTCGCAGAACAACAGCAAAAACCCCTGCAGCAATGGACTGTCGGTGTGGTTGGCGTTGGTCAGATTGGCGCCAGGCTGGTGAAAGCCTTGCAGGCGTTGCAGGTGCGGGTATTGCAGTGTGATCCGGTGCGGGCTGCCCGGGAAGCGGATTTTTCGCATACTGATTTTGCTGACATCGTCAGTCAGGTCGATGCGCTTAGCTTTCATGTGCCGCTGGTGAAAAGTGGACCTTTCCCGACACTGGGCTTACTGGCAGCGCATAATCTGGCGACTGTCCCGGTTGACGTCGCAATTATTAATGCGTCCCGTGGTGAGGTCACTTGTAATCACGCCTTGTTGGCGGAGGCGCAAGCTGGCCGGCTCAGACCGCTGGTACTGGATGTCTGGCAACAAGAGCCGGATATTTTGCAGGCGCTGCTGCCTTATACCCGGATAGCGACGGCCCATATCGCTGGACATAGTATCGAAGGTAAAGCCCGTGGCACGGAAATGCTGTATCAGGCATTATGTAAGCTATTGAAAGTTGAGGCTAACTTAAGCATTGAGCAGTTCTGTCCGCCTGCCGCTATCACGGCATTGCAAATTTCTGCAAATTTTGGACTTTCAGATGTCCAAAATTTGAGCCGGATGTTATATGATGTCCGGCGTGATGACGCTTTATTCAGATATCATCTGAATGGCAACGGCTTTGACTGGCTCAGAAAATATTATCCGCCACGGCGGGAATTCAGTTCACTGCGGTTACAAATGTCCGATCAATCCGCAGTTCCAGCATTTTTAACTACATTAGGTTTTAGCAGCCAGCATTAGGGGAAAACAAACTATGGCTCAGCAATTCGACGTCGCAGTATTAGGGGCAACAGGTCTGGTTGGTCAGCACCTGATTGAAATTCTTGAACAACGTGATTTCCCGGTCAAACGGTTGATCCCACTCGCGAGTAGTCGTTCTGCCGGCGGTTTTGTCACCTTTAAGGGTAAACAAATTGAAGTGTTGGATGCCGAAACCTTTGACTGGACCCAAGCCCAGATCGGTTTATTTTCTGCCGGTGGTAGTGTTTCCGCCTTGTATGCACCAAGAGCTGCAGATGCGGGTTGCGTGGTGATTGATAACACCTCACATTATCGTTATGAAGCGGATATTCCGCTGGTTGTGCCTGAAGTAAATGCCCATGCCATTGCTGATTACCGCAATCGCAATATCATCGCAAACCCGAATTGTTCCACGATTCAGATGCTGGTGGCATTAAAGCCGATTCATGATGCGGTCGGGATCAGCCGGGTCAATGTCGCTACTTATCAGTCAGTCAGTGGCGCCGGTCAGCAGGGCATTGAAGCGCTGGCCAGTGAAACGGCGCAGTTACTGAATGGTCGTCCGCTGGAAAGTACCGGTAAGTTCAGCCGCCAGATCGCGTTTAACGTGATCCCGCAGATTGATGTGTTTATGGACAACGGCTACACCAAAGAAGAAATGAAAATGCACTGGGAAACCCAAAAAATTATGGGCGATGACAGTATTGCGGTGAATGCTACTGCAGTGCGGGTGCCGGTGTTTTATGGCCATGCCGAAGCTGTCCATATCGAAACAAGACACCCGATCAGTGTGGAGCAGGTGAAAGCCTTGTTAGCCAATGCGCCAGGGGTGGTGTTACTGGAAGACAATGCTGAGTTTCCAACCCAGGTCAGCAATGCCCAGGGCCAGGATGAGGTGTTTGTCGGCCGGATCCGCAAAGATTTGTCGCATGAGCATGGTCTGAACCTGTGGATTGTGGCGGATAATGTGCGTAAAGGCGCGGCCACCAACAGCATTCAGATTGCCGAGCATTTGATCCGCGATTATCTGTAGTTTGGCTACCAAGTAGTGGTTACTGCACTGCGGTAACAAAAAAAGCTCCTGCGGGAGCTTTTTTGATCGGAAGCAGGCAGGCCTGGCCTCAAGAAATAGACCAAATGGCAGATAAAGATGATACGAAATTGAGCTGGCGGGCGGAATTGTCCCGGCTAAATCGCATTTCTGATGCAACTGGTTTAGAATCCTAATCTTACGTGTGGTTGGAACAGTGCTTGCAAGCACTCTGTTATGGTTACTGAAGCTGTGCTCTGGCCTGTACCGGAGGCAGCACTAAGTGGTAAAGGATATTTGAATGCATTTTCTGCGCTTATTCGTTGTGCTGCTGGCTGTCAATGTTATGACGGCGACTGTGGCCACGGCGGATACAACAGCCAAACTGCGTGGGCCAAAAGAATTTGATACCCCACAGCAAACCCGGTTAGGTCCGCTGACGCCGGCTGATACCTTATGGCGGCTGGCGGAACAGGCAAGGCCCGATCGCCGCATCAATATGTATCAGATGATGTATGCGCTGTATCAAAAAAATCCTGATGCTTTTTTAGAAGAAAACTTTAATCACCTCAAACCTGGTGCCTTTCTGCTATTGCCCACAGTGCGGGAAATTTTGGCTGTTGATGCGCTGGAAGCCCAACGCAAATCGGAAAATGACGATCGGATTTGGGCCGAACGGGTGCGACGGGCAGAGTTAGCCAAAGCTGAAGCCGCGGCAGCCAAGCAACTGGATATTGTCACTGCCAAAGAACAGCTCAGTGAAGAATTAAGCCGGGTTGAAGCACAGCAAACTGAACAAATCAGTGACTTACGTAATCGGATTGGCGCTTCGATGGCCAATGTCGAAACCATAGTGCAAGAAAATACTGAGTTGAAACAACAACTCAATACCGTGGTGCAAGAATTAGGTGCGGTCAAAGGTCAGCTCGATAAAGACAGTGAAATTCAGACCCAGCTGCAGCAGCTGTTAGCCCAGCAGGCGCAGTTGCTGGAGCAGCAACGCGAGCAAATGCGCAAAGCCGAAGAAGGGTTTAATGTTGCCGCCACCCTGCAAAAAGTTGCCGCCAGTCCTGTGGGTTGGGCGGTCGCGGGGTCATTACCGGCATTCTTGTTGTTATATTTTATTGTCAGTGTGATCCGTCGACGTGGCCAAAAAGCTGCCGCTGTCGTTAGTGCAGCCACCGCTGCGCCGGCGGCCGATCCGAACTACCGTTCGCCATTACCGCCACTGGACGACAGTCTCGACTTTGACGAAAGCAGTCTGATTAATCTGGATGACTCGCTGCTCAATGACAATCTGAGTGCGGGTATCCGGCTGGATAACGATGCTTACAGTACTCCGGGCAATAGAGCCAATAACGTCAGTTTTGCTGATGATTTGCTGGATGATGATTTTATCGCGACCAACAAAGCCAACGCCAATGACGAATTTGATTTAGACAGTCTGTTAGACGAACCTTCCGGTGCAGATAAACCAGCGG
>Ga0114982_1000298_pt1 | contig 27067 bp, 18 predicted proteins | sample Shrwel_input2_FT_FD_87183 | JGI IMG/M metagenome (GOLD analysis project Ga0114982, IMG submission 87183) | Subsurface microbial communities from deep shales in Ohio, USA - Utica-3 well 1 S input2 FT | ecosystem: Environmental > Aquatic > Deep subsurface > Shale gas/oil reservoir > Produced... | reverse complement strand
TGTCATCCAGCAGACTGATATCGGCAGCACTGAACTGCAGTTTGCTGACCGCTGGCTGCGTCAAACCGGCAGCCAGCGCCTGCCCGCCAATCACCGCAAAGCCGGTGGCGGCGGCGATCATTTTCAGTAAGTCACGTCTTTCCATATTACAGCTCCCCTTTTTTCAGGGCTTCGACCGCAAAATGCGCTGCCCTGGCGGTTAAGGCCATATAAGTTAAAGATGGGTTGACACAAGACGCCGAGGTCATACAAGCGCCATCCGTAATAAAGACGTTTGGTGCATCCCAGACCTGATTATTGGCGTTGAGCACCGAGGTTTTTGGATCCCGGCCCATCCGTGCTGTGCCCATTTCATGGATCCCCATGCCGACGCCGTAGTCGCCATTGTAACCCTGCACATTTTTCACCCCGGCTGCGCTGAAAATTTCCATCGCATCATTCATCATGTCCTGGCGCATCCGCAGTTCGTTTTGCTTCAGTTCGACATCCATCGCCAGCACAGGTAAGCCCCACTTGTCTTTCACCTTCGGATCAAGATAAATACGGTTATCGTGATGTGGCAACATTTCACCAAAGCCCCCCATACCTATGGTCCAATGACCTGGTTCAGCCAAGGCTGCTTTTAAATCAGCGCCAATGCCAAGCTCAGCGACATCACGCCGCCAATTTTGCCGGCTGGCGCTGCCTTGATAGCCAAATCCGCGTAAATAGTCGCGTTTATCGCCATGCCAGTTACGAAACCGCGGCACATAAAAACCGGTTGGGCGGCGGCCAAAATAATATTTATCCAGATAACCTTCGACTTCACCAAAGGCGCCGGCATTGAGATGGTGATCCATCACGTTGCGGCCTAAGGCATTGCTGCTGCTGCCAAGCCCACCAGGCCAGACATCGGTCGCGGAATTCATCAATATCCAGGTGGAATTAAAGGCAGAGGCATTTAAAAACACAATATTACTAGTAAATTCAATTGTTTGTTTGGTTTCGCTATCCAGCACTTCCACGCCACGGGCGCGTTTTTTGTCTTTGTCGTACAACACCTGAGTCACTATCGAATAAGGCCGGACTGTCAGGTTGCCGGTTTTCATCGCCGCTGGTAGCGTGGCAGATTGGGTGCTGAAATAAGCGCCAAACGGACAGCCCAGCCAACATTTATTGCGGAACTGGCAATTGACACGGTTTTGTTCAGGTTTGGGCACTGTGATATTGGCAGTCCGGCCACAAATCAGCTGACGTTTACCATCAAACGCCTTTTTCACCCGGGCCGCGACATCCTTTTCCACCAGATTCAGCTCAATAGCCGGTAAATACTGGCCATCCAGCAGCACGTCCAGCCCATCTCTGTTACCGGCAATACCCGCAAAACGCTCAACATAGTCGTACCAGGGCGCTAAATCGGCGTAGCGAATGGGCCAGTCAACCGCAATCCCTTCCAGTAAGTTGGCTTCAAAATCCAGTGCATTAAAGCGATAACTTTGCCGGCCCCACAATAATGAGCGGCCGCCCATCTGATAACCGCGGTACCAGTCAAAACGCTTTTTCTCGACATATGGGTTTTCTTTTTCATCAGCCCACATGCCAAAGGTACTTTCATTCAGTGGATAATCACGTTTCAGCACCGGGAAATCCTGCTTCATCTGCTCAGTGGGTCTATCCCGGTGCGGATAGTCCCAGGCTTCATTAAAAGCATTTTTATAATCTTTAATATGCTCGTGCTGACGACCACGCTCTAATAACAGAACTTTTAACCCTTTTTCCGTCAGTTCTTTTGCCGCCCAACCACCACTGATGCCGGACCCTACGACTATGGCGTCGTAATGATATTGCGAATTTGCCATCGGTATTTACCTTTTTTATCAGACCGGACTTAACAGCAAAATCCGGTTGTTAGCTGTGTAATTCAGTGCGTCTGATCAGACGTCACAGATCCGGATTGCTTGCGCCAACGACTGCGCCCGCCCTTGTTTGGTGGCTGGCGTCGGAATAAATTCCTGTGCCAGATAACCCTCAAAGCCGGTCGCGACTATAGCTTTGGCAATAGCCGGATAGTTCAGCTCCTGGCTGTCATCAATTTCATGGCGTCCCGGCACCCCTGCCGTGTGATAGTGGCCAAAGAATTGATGATGATTCTGAATAGTGCGGATAATGTCACCTTCCATAATTTGCATATGGTAGATGTCGTAGAGCAGTTTAAAGTGATCAGATTGCAGCCGTTTACAAAGCTCAATGCCCCACAGCGAACTGTCGGCCAGATAATCCGGATGGTCCACTTTGCTGTTAAATAGCTCCATTTGTAGCACTACACCGCGCTTTTGCGCCTGTGGCAAAACTTGAGAAAGGCCAGTCACCGCATGCTGTAGCGCGGTTTCCCGATCCATACCGCCGGCATTGCCAGAGAAACAAATCAGGTTTTTATAACCGGCGTCGGCAACCAAATCGATATGGGCAAGATAACGCTGAATAAGCTGTGGATGAAATTTTGGATTGCTCCAACCATCCACCAGATTCAGTTCGGCACCATTACACATCGACGCATCAATACCGTATTTCTTTAACGTCGGCCAATCTGCCGGTCCAACCAGGTCAATGGCAGCAAAACCTAAAGATTTCACCAACTGACAAAGCTCATCAAGTGATAGGTCGCCATAAGTCCAGCGGCTGACCGAATGGCGGATCTGCCCATTCAGTTTTGACGTGGCTGCGCTTGGGGTGGCCGCAGCCAGCGCTTGCGCGCTGAGCAAGCTAGTGCCGGCCCCAACCACCATCCCGGCGGCGCCAAGTTGTTTCAGTAACTGACGTCTGGATACACTCAAAGTCATGATTGATCTCCCGTTACCGGCTTGCTGTCGGTTCTGACCTGCGCAGGGCTATTGCTGATGGTTTCGTTTTTGAAAATAACCGCAAACAGTACCAGCACTACAGCTGCAAACATCGCCGGGAATAACCAGATTTGTTGCCAGTCATGGCCGCCTGGTTGAGTATACAGCTGGGTAACCTGACCGGCGACGCTAAAGCCCACCAACATGCCGACCCCATAGGTTGCCAGCGTGATTAACCCTTGGGCGGCACTTTTATAGTGGCTGCCGGCCTTGCTGTTGGTATAGATCTGACCCGACACAAAGAAAAAGTCATAACAGATGCCATGTAACGCGATCCCAATCAGCAGCAATGCCATGCCTTCGCCAGCATCACCGTAAGCAAACAGCACATAACGCAGCACCCAGGCAGCCATGCCGAGCAATAAGGTTAACCGGATGCCAAAGCGATTTAAAAACAACGGTAACGCCAGCATAAATAACACTTCGGACACTTGTCCCAGCGTCATTTTGCCGGTGGCGTTTTCAACGCCGGTTTCAGTCAGAAAGGGGTTGGCATTCTGGTAATAAAATGCCAGTGGAATACAAATCAACACTGAAGAGAGGAAAAACAGCGCAAAATTGCGATCTTTTAACATCGCTAACGCATCCAGTCCCAGCAATTGACTGAGTTTGACCGCACTACCGCGCGCTGCCGGTGGTGTGACAGGTAAGGTCAGACTGTATAAACCTAATAACGATGACGCGATGGCGCACATCAGAAAAGTGTATTTGAGCATACCACTGGCAATCGCCTGCTGACTGTCCCAGCCAAACAGATAACTGATGACTAAGCCTGCCGCGATCCACCCAATGGTGCCCCAGACCCGGATTTGACCAAACTCCAGCTCCGGTTGTTTTAACTGGCCAAAGGCCACTGAGTTCACCAGCGCCAATGTCGGCATATACGCCAGCATGTAGCCTAACACCAGCGGATAAAAGGTTGTAAAATCAGAGGCCTGAAACATCATATACAGCAATACCGCCCCTGACAGATGCAGCACTGCCAGTAACTTTTCGGCATTGATATAGCGGTCTGCAATTAAACCGACAATAAAAGGCGCAATAATGGCGCCCCAGGACTGGGTTGAAAACGCCATGCCCACTTGGGGTCCGTCCGCGTGTAAATTTTGCGACAAAAAGGTACCTAAGGTCACAAACCAGCCACCCCAGATAAAAAATTGCAGAAACATCATACTACTTAAGCGTATTTTGATGCTGTTCATCATCTTCCCCGTATTTGTGGTCACTTATCTTGTGATCCTGTTGTTATGATAGGCGGCTGGTCATTCTCACCAGCCAGAGATAAAGCGGTTTATACCGGCGGTAACCCAAGAATGGCGCGATTTCTTGCAACATCGGTAGCAGCACCGGCAAAATCATCAAAAGCGCGTTGTGCTTTGTTGATCAAATGCTGACGAATAAAGGGGGCTCCTTCAGCGGCGCCTTGTTGGCCGTCTTTGAGGCAGCATTCCCATTCCAGTACCGCCCAGCCCTGAAAGTTGTATTGCGTCAGCTTGCTGAAAATGCTGCGAAAATCGACCTGCCCGTCGCCCAAGGAGCGAAAACGCCCCGCTCTTTGCTGCCAATCCTGATAACCGCCATAAACGCCGGAACGGCCGTCCGGTCTGAATTCCGCATCTTTGACATGGAACATTTTGATCCGGTCGTGATAGCGATCAATAAAATCAAGATAATCAAGTTGCTGCAGCAAGAAATGGCTTGGATCAAACAAAATACAGGCCCGCGGATGCTGGTTGGTCGCCGCCAAAAAGCGCTCAAAACTAGCGCCATCGTGCAAATCTTCACCGGGATGGATCTCATAACAAAGATCAACCCCTGCCTGCTCAAAGGCATCCAGGATTGGCAACCAACGGGCGGCCAGTTCGGCAAAACCTTGTTCGACTAAGCCGGCCGGGCGTTGCGGCCACGGATACATCAGATGCCACAACAAGGCACCGGAAAAAGTGGCGTGCGCTGTTAAGCCAAGATTCTGACTGGCTTTTGCCGCCAGTTTGAGTTGGGCAATGGCCCAGGCGGTACGTTCGGCTGGCTTGCCACGCAACGAGGCAGGCGCAAAATTATCAAATAATTCATCGTAAGCCGGATGCACAGCCACCAACTGACCTTGCAAATGAGTCGATAATTCGGTGATTTGTACACCAGCTTTGGCACAAATCTGCTGCACTTGCTGGCAATAGTCGGGGCTTTGCGCCGCCAGTTCCAAATCAAACAGGCTGGCATCATTGGTCGGTACCTGAACCCCCAGATAACCCAGACCGGCAGCCCATTGCACCATCTGGTTGAATCGGCTCAGATCACCAGCTGCAACCCCGGCCGGCGCCTGAAAATCACTGCTAAATTGCGCCAGGAAAATGGCTGGCCCACGGATATGTTGCGGTTTATTCATCTGTTTCTCCTGCCAGCCAGCTTTACACTGGCCGGCGGCTGTTATTAGTCGGCTTGTCGAGATCCAAGCCCGCGATGCAAGCCTGTCAGAATTGCGGCCGGCATTAACCAACAGCCGGCACCTGTAACCATTTTTGTTCGCTGTGCTGACTGGCCGCGACAGTGTCAATAAATGCCATCCCACGCAGTGCCGCACTGATCCCAGGCACACCCGCGGCAGTGCCTTGTGCTTGCGCGCGGATAGCTTTCGCAAAGTCACTGTATAAATTGGCCATCGCTTCCAGATAACCTTCCGGATGACCGGCCGGTAAGCGGCAACGTTGCAGTGCATCCTGGCAAAGTCCGGCCTGACCGCGGCCAGCGCGCAACACTTGCATCGGCGCCGCATGCGGACGGTAGATCAGGCTGTTCGGCTCCATTTGTTGCCATTCCAGTCCACCTTTATCGCCATATAACCGGATTTTCAGCGCATTTTCTTCACCGGCACAAATCTGACTGGCCAACAACACACCGCTGGCGCCGCCATTGGTGCGAAACAGTGCTGCGCCATCATCATCCAACCGGCGACCCGGCACATGACTTTGTAACTGTGCACACAGCTCGGTGATCTGTTGTTGACTGATAAATTCAGCCAGACCAAAGGCATGAGTCCCGATATCGGCCATGCACCCGCTGCTGCCTGCCTGCGCCGGATCTGTCCGCCAACTGGCTTGTTTATTGGCAGCAGCTTCCAGGTTGTCCGTCAGCCAACCTTGCGGGTATTCGACAAAAATTTTTCTAAGCTGACCAAGCATGCCCTGTTGCACCAGATGCCGCGCCTGCCACACCATAGGATATCCAAGATAAGTGTGCGCCAGACCATACAACTGCTGGCTTTGGGCCAACACTTGCGCCAATTGTTCAGTCTCAGCCAGACTGATCCCGGCCGGTTTTTCACAAAAGACGGCAAAACCTGCTTGCAAAGCAGCGATGCTGATCGGGACATGGCTGTGATTGGGGGTCACGATCAGCAGCAATTGCATCCGCTCTGCTGCTGGCAGTGCGGCCTGAGCTGAAATCAACGTCTGCCAATCCGGATAAATTTGCTGTGCAGCCAAGCCAAGTTGCTGACCACTGCGTTGATTATTGGCCTGATCGCGGCTAAAAGCGCCAGCCACCAGTTGATACTGACCATCTAAAGCTGCGGCGTGTCGGTGTACTGCGCCGATAAAAGCACCTTCACCACCACCGACCATCCCAAAACGTATTTTTTGCTGCATGCTATTTATCAACTCTGAATCTGTGGGTTTACTCTTCAAACTGCACAAAGAAAAGTCTGTCCCGGAACTGAACATCTTTTCAACACCAAACAAAATGTAACGGATTACATTTGTCAGCGTCAAGTATTTATCGGACAAATAACCTGATTTTTGCCGATTAATTCGGCATAAATGCGGTAATTTCGAGTTTTTGCGCTAAATTAGCACCAGCCTTGCCCCGAAAAATGCTTCACATTAGCCAAGATGTCAGCTATAAATGATACCGGTTACATCGGTGGCTGTGATGGTTTTGGCAGAAAACCTGCTGACGATGCACGACGCAGATGCGGCCAGTGTGGTCTGGGGGTATGATCTGTGCTCAGGATGCTGGTAATGCAAAAGATGAGTGGTTATGTCGAATATTCGTGAAGTGGCCGAACTGGCGGGAGTTTCTGTGGCAACTGTCTCCCGGGCCTTGCAACAACCCGCACTGGTGTCAGCGAAAACCCGGGAAAAAGTGTTGGCTGCGGTCAAAACCGCGGGATATAAACCCAATTTGATGGCGGTTAAATTCCGCTCCGGTAAAACCCGTAGCCTGGTGGTGTTGGTACCGACAGTGGCAAACGTATTTTTTGCCAGAGTGATCAGTGGCATGCAACAAGCTGCCCATCAGCGGCAATATACCTTGTTGCTTGGCAATACTCAGGCCGATGAGCAGATTGAAGCCGGTTATGCCCGCATGGTACAGACCTCGCAGGCAGATGGGCTGATCCAGTTGCGGGCGCACAACCCTTTTGCCAGGCTGGAACCAGAAAAATCCAGTCTGCTGCCGATGGTGAACTTGTGTGAAGTGCTGGATAACATCGCCTGCCCAACGGTATTGCTGGATAACAGAGCAGCTGCCAGTGCCATGACCAGGCATCTGCTGACGCTGGGCCATCGTCGTATTGCCATGATTAAAGGACCTGCCCGGAGTCCACTGACGCGGGACCGGGTCGCTGGTTATCGGGATGCACTACAACAGGCGGGTGTGGCCTTTGATGAGCAATTATTGGTGCCGGGTGATTTTACGCTGCAGTCTGGTCATCAAGCGGCAGCAAGCTTGCTGGCATTAGCAGAACCGCCGACAGCTATTTTTTGTGAAAATGATGAAATGGCGATTGGCGCTCTGCAACAAATTAAACAACAAGGTTTGCGGGTGCCGGCAGATATTTCAGTGGCAGGCTTTGATGACATCGCTTTTGCCGCATTTTCTGATCCACCCCTGACCACCATAGCGCAACCGGCGGAAGAATTTGGCAGTACTGCCGTCAATCTGCTGATTGATTTGCTTGAAAACCGGATGCAAAAAGCGCCCAAAGTAATTTTGCCATTTGAATTGATTGAACGGGCCAGTACTGGCCCAGTCGCGGTGCCTGCCCTCACTGGCTGAGCACCACTTTTATCATTACCGCCACAGCAGCAACAGGAGCTTTGCCATGGGCCATGCAGAATGCAACGCAGATTGCCAAACCGTTACAGACAACAGCGGGCAGCGCCATCAGCACAACGACGTCAGTGCAACCAGCAGGCGCAATTTTCTAAAATTGAGTGCCTTAGGTGCCGCAGTGCTTGGCAGTGCCGGCTTTGCATTTAGCCAGAGCGCGCTGGCAAGCCCTGGCAAAAAAGCGGGTATTGGACTGCAACTTTATACTGTGCGCGATCTGATGGCACAAAATGTGGCGTCGACCCTGCAATTGGTGGCGGCTGTTGGTTATACCGAACTGGAGTTTGCCGGTTACTTTAATCAACCTGTCGCCAGTTTAAAAAAAATACTGGATGGCGAAGGTTTAACGGCGCCATCTTGCCACGTACCGCTGGAAGCTTTACAAAGCAATCTGGGTTTAGTGATTGAGCAGGCCAAAACACTTGGTCATCATTATGTGGTGTTGCCCTATTTGACCACCGAGCAGCGTGGCACGGACATCAGTCGTTATCAGCAACTGGCAGAGCAACTGAATAAATTTGGTGAACAATGCCGTGCCGCTGGTTTGCAAATGGTGTATCACAACCATGATTTCGAGTTTCAGCCGGTATCAGGCCAGGTGCCTTATGATGTGTTATTAAAAGAAACAGATGCTGATTTGGTGAAAATGGAATTGGATTTATACTGGACAGTAAAGGCAGGTTTAGATCCGCTGCAGCTGTTCGCCAAACATCCGGGCCGTTTTCCGCTCTGGCATGTCAAAGATATGGGCAAAGCCGGTGAATTGGCGGATGTCGGGACAGGCACCATTGATTTTAAACGTATTTTCGAAAAAGCTGAGCAAGCTGGCTTAAAGCATCATTTTATTGAACATGATGAAAGCAGCAATAAAATTCAGACCATCCGGCGTGGTTTTGAAACCGTCAGCGCTATTTTGCAGCGACCGGCCAAAGCAGGCTAAGTCGTCGTCAGTCAACATTAGGCGCGACCCTTGATGATTGCGCCCACTGTTGGCAATAGCTCATACCAGCGCTGCTTGCCATTCGGAGAATTCTGGTAAAGCAGCAAAAGAGCCATATTGCTGGCAGGTCAGTGAACCCGCTGCAATCGCACCTTGCAATATTTGCTCAACAGCTTGCTGGTCCTGCAGCAGCGAATCTAAGCTGAATCCCGCCGCCAACCGGCAACTGAGTTGATACAGCCAGGCGCCGACAAAGGCATCTCCGGCCGCCGTAGTATCCAGCACCGGCACCGGCTTGACTGGCATTGACATTAATTGTTGCTGGCTAAAACTTTGCACCTCACTCGCCCCGGCAGTGACCACCAACCAGCGGGGTTGAGCCAGCACATCAGCGCACGGCCTTGGTAGCAATTGACCAATCCACTCACCGCTGTCCTGGCCATTGGCAAGAAATTGCAATTCATCGTCACTCAGTTTAATTAAATCAGCCTGTTGCAATAATGACATCACAAGCGCGCGATCGGCTTGTCCGCCAGGCCATAAATTATGCCGTAAATTGGCATCCACTGAAATCAACCAGCCACACTGCCTTGCTTGTTGCACCAGCGCAAAACTGGTCGCTGCAATCGCAGCCTCGGTCAGGCTGTTAGAACAAAGGTGCAAGATACCAGGCTCTGCCCAAAGCTGCGCCGGACAATCTGTTGGCTGATATAAAAGATCGGCCGCAGGCGGACGGTAAAAAGAGAAACTACGATCGCCTTTGTTATCCAGCGCGACAAAAGCAAGCGCAGTTTTAGCGGCTTGGGTGCGGGCAATAGCCTGACAATCAACGCCGTATCTTTGCAGCTCACCCTGTAAAAAATCACCAAACATATCCTGGCCAAGCATGCCGATAAATTGGCTGTCACCGCCGAGTTTGGCGACAGCAACAGCGACATTGGCGGGTGCCCCGCCGGCAAAACGCCGGAACACCGCACTATCGGCCGGGTCCTGTAAAAAATCGATCAGGACTTCACCAAAACAACAGACGGGATATTTTTTACGGCTTTGGGTAGCTGGCATTGCAACGCCTCTTTGGGTGTTCATCCGGCAACTGGGATGACTTAACTTAAATGTTTAAGATGAAAAGATAGCCTTTCTGTAGCTGCGTGTAAATATTCAGCAGAAAAAAACGTCTCCACACTGATTAACGCTTGAAAATGCGCTTTAATGGTGTTCTATTAACAGTATTGTTTTCCATTTGGATAGCTATTATGCCAAAAAATACAGCGCGGCTGCTGGCAGATCCGGCACTGCTGGAACTTGAAGCCAACATTCTACTTAAACGATTTAGTCCGCAATTAAAAAAACAGGCAACCCAAAGCTGGCCCCAATTCCAACAGCGTTTGCAGCAACAGCTGCCCCGTTTATTGTCGTTGTATCTGCAACTATACGGCGAACAATATGACTGCTATTACCAGCTTGAGCAATTATTGCTGCAACTGGCGAAAAGTGTGGCGCAAAGACCTGCTTATTTACAAGCCGAAGACGAACAGCCACACCCATGGTTTCAGGAAAACAATGCTTTAGGCGCAGCTTGTTATGTGGATTTGTTCGCCGGCGATTTCGAGGGCTTATCGCAGCGGATCCCTTATTTACAACAGACCGGCATTAACTATCTGCATTTAATGCCACTGTTTAAAGCGCCAGAACCTCATAGTGATGGCGGTTATGCGGTGTCTGATTATCGCTGTACGATGCCGCAGCTTGGCACTATGCCGCAGCTCGCCACGCTGATGCAGCAGTTACATCAGCACGGCATCCGGCCTGTGCTGGATTTTGTGTTTAATCACACCTCAGATGAACATCAGTGGGCGCTACAAGCCAAAGCGGGTGTGGCGGCTTATCGCGATTTTTATTTTTTCCTGACCGAGCAGCAGCGCGATCAATACGCGCCGACACTCAGGGAGATTTTCCCGGAAATCCGCCGTGGTTGTTTTACCCGCGACGACAGCTCAGGCCTGTGGATTTGGACCACCTTCAATAGTTTTCAATGGGATCTGAACTACGCTAATCCGGCGGTATTTAATGCCATGAGTGCAGAAATGTTATTCCTGGCCAATCAGGGCGCCGCTGTATTAAGGCTGGATGCGCTGGCTTTTGTCTGGAAACAAGCAGGCACCAGCTGTGAAAATTTACCCAAAGCACATTTGCTGATCCAGGCCTTTAATACAGTCGCCAGAATTGCGGCCCCTGCCCTGCAATTTAAATCCGAAGCCATAGTGCATCCGGATGAAGTGGTGAAATATATCGCGCCGGAAGAATGTCAATTGTCGTACAACCCGCTGTTGATGGCGTTGTTGTGGAATAGTCTGGCTACCCGCAAGACCAGGTTATTAACTGAGTCTTTGCGCCGGCGCTTTGCCATTTCTCCCGCTTGTAGCTGGGTGAATTACATCCGCTGCCATGATGATATCGGCTGGACCTTTGATGATGAGGTAGCCTGGCAACTTGGCATCAATCCCCATCACCACCGGCAGTTTTTGAATCAGTTTTACACCGGGCAATTTGCTGGCAGTTTTGCCAGTGGCGTGCCATTTCAGCAAAATCCACTGACGGGTGATTGCCGGGTAGCGGGAATGCTGGCTTCATTGGCTGGTGTTGAACAAGCGCAATTGCAGCACAATGAGCAGCATCTAAGCCATGCCCTGGCCAGAATTTATCTGCTCAACAGCATCATTCTAAGCATTGGTGGTTTACCCCTGCTGTATATGGGGGATGAACTTGGTTTGCTCAATGACTACAGCTATCAGCAAGTCCCGGCTAAAAAAGACGACAGTCGCTGGGTTAACCGGGTGCGGGTCACTGACAGTCAACTTGCCGCCGCCACCGATCCACAGCAATTATCCGGCATCATCTATGCGCAGTTACAACACCTGATCAAAACGCGGTCACGGTTAGCGGTGCTTGGCGCAGGCAGCACCAACATCCTGCCCAATCAGCAGCCACATTTGTTTTGTTATCAGCGTGAACTTGGCAGTGAGCAATTGCTCTGTCTGGTTAATTTTTCCGAGTTCCGCCAGCAGACTGAATTATTACCGGCAAATAACTGGCAGGATGAACTGACAGGCGAGCGTTATCAAGGCACACAACTCTGGTTACAACCCTATCAGGTGTTGTGGCTGACCGCAGGCGGATAACCCTCGCTAGTTGTCTGCAGCAGGCGGCACCCTGGCAACAGCTGGATGCCGCCGTGTTGCTGGCAGGTAATGTTGCGATCTTTGATCTGTTAAAACTGGTCTGTTAAAACTGCTCTGTTACAGCTGGACCATTTGATCCCGGCCTGAATTTTTTGCCAGGTACAGTGCTTGATCCGCCCTTTTTAATAACTGTTCGGTATTTTCCCCTGCCTGACGGCATGCAAGACCAATACTCACCGTCAAGGCCTGATTTGGCGCCACCATGATGCTGTGCGTTGCCTGCAATAAATGCTCAAACAAAGCATCAAGTTGGCCACTATGCTGTTCAGGCAGCAACATGGCAAATTCTTCACCACCTAACCTGGCGGCAATACAATCCGCTGGCACAGTGCTGAGCAGCATAGCGGCAAAATTACGTAACACAGCATCACCGCAATCATGCCCGTACTGATCATTAATTTTCTTAAAAAAATCTAAATCAAGAATGGCCACACTGAAATGGTTGCTTTGCTGTTGCTCTAACGCCTGCCGAAAATAACGGCGATTTGGTAAGTTGGTGAGTTCATCGGATAACGCCAGATGCTTTAATTGGCTATAGATGCTGCAGACAAAATACATCGTGCGCAAGATGCCATACCCGGCGAATGCAATACCACTGGTCCGGCATAAATCTTCAAACCAGATTGACATCCAGGGCGGTTGCTGTACCAATTCATCCATCACATCCACGGTAGCCGACAGCAACCACAGGCTCATGCCAAAGGTTAACCAGCGATATGCAGTAGCGTCGACTTGAGAGCATTGCACCACCCAGAACATGAATAACAAAGCCACCAGGATCAGCAGCTCAAAGTATAAACTGAGTTCAGGGTTGTTACTCTTGGGCAAAGCCGGGTAATACCAGATATGAAGCAAGCTCACCGCCAGCATACAAATGGCCATCAGATAGATAGCCAGACGACGCTGCTGCCCGAGCTGAAAAAACACCCTGGGGTGAATACTGAGTTGGACTATCTCCATCTGAAAATTCCCGCAGTGCCAGAGACTGGCGAAAACAGGCAGAATAACCGCTTTAGCGATGCTGCGCCAGTCTGGCAGCGGCAGGTTGAGCCCAGTGATTCCACCACAAACCAGCCGCCAGTAAAGCAGCAAAGCCAGTGGCGAGATAAAAGCCATAACTTAAATTACCAAACAGATCGCCAACCAGCCCCATCAGCAAAGGCCCGACTGCAGCGGCGAGCGCGGTAAAGGCCAGGATCAGTCCCGCCACAGCGCCATGTTGTTGCCGTGGAAAACAACTGATGCCTTTAGAATTCAGCGTTGGGTACATCATCGACATAAATAAACCGGACAATGGCATTAACCACAGTGCCCAACTGACACCAAACCACATACTCAAAGCAAAACAAAGCAAAATTGCCGTACCAAACCACGCCAGTAACAGCGTCCAATCAACCCGATTTAACAGCCATTCAGCTAAGAATCTGCCGGCGGTTCTTAAGATGAAAAATACTGTAATGGCATGACTGGCCAGCAAGGTCCATTGGCCATCGTATTGCTGTAATAAGGTTGGCAACCAGACAAAAATAGCCACTTCAGTCGCGACATAACAGGCAATGGCAAAGGAGAACCCGAGCGCGTAGCCATCTTTCATCAACTGCAGACTTTGCCAAATTGAACTTTGTTGCTGCGCCATATAAGGTGGATAATCAAGCCGCCATGCCAATAACAGCAATAACAAGCAGATAAAACCAGCCAGCAAATACAATTGTGTCCAGGCCAGACTCGCTGCCAGTAATAACGCCACCAAGGCTGGGCCGGCAATAGCGCCTAACCCAAAAAAACCTTCGACCCGGTTCATCAATCGGGTGTGACTGTCGCAATCCTGGCTGACATCACCAATCAGTGCCAGCGCGCCGGTTTTAAATAAGCCAATACTTAAACCACAAAGTCCGAGTAAAATCAGATAAAAAGTGAAATTATCGCCAAAAGCAAAAGCAACACAAGCAATGCTATACAGGGCTAAACCGGCCAGTATCACCGGTTTGCGACCTAATCTATCGGCAAGCCGGCCCAGAAATAAACCAGATAAACCAATAAACAACATCGGCACATAGTGAAAAGCGGCCGCTTCAGTGAGCGACAACGAAAACTGCGCCACCACTTGCGGAATAATGACGCCAACAGCATCAGTGGTCATGGCAAACACAAAAAACATCAGACAAGTCATCCATTTAACCTGTACAAATGAAGCATTCGCTGAAGCATTGGTGAGGGCTGTCGTCTCCACCACACTGTGGTTTCCCCGCGGCGGTTTCACCTGCAGTTCTGCGCCTGGCGGCGTCTGTTGTGGTTGCATCTGTTGATCCTGTCTGATTTGAAGTTTTTATGATTCTTTTATTGGCAGCCGCAGGTTCTGCTATTCGCCCCGTTGCGTCGACGCCAGCCGGAAACACAGCCTGAAGCTTTATCAAATCAAGCTACACCTTAAACGTTTAAGTTGCAATATGAAGGCCGATTTCCTGTGGTTTTTTTCTGCGTTTTTAGCCTGGGCCAGCCTGGCAATACCGTGCAATATACTGCTGCTGGCTGGGCAGTTGTTGTGCGGCCGCTGCTAAGGCTTGTTGCAGCTGCGCCAGGCGCTGGCCGCCATCCACAGTGCGATACGACAGCATGGCGTCGGTAGACTGCGGGAAATTGCGTTGTCCCAGGTGAACAGCCAGCCAACTGGCCTGACCGAATAAATCCATCTCACCGGCAATCAAGCGGCCGGATTGACGAAAATGGGCAATTTTATAGGCCAGGCTGTCCGGCACTGTCATCGCGGAGCAATAACGCCAGAATTCGCTATCAGTGCGCTCGGTCTGGTGGTAATGCAAAATCAGAAAGTCGCGGATGTTTTCCATTTCTTTGCTGGCCACCCTGTTGTATTCCTGACTCAGTAAAGGGTTAAAACTCTGATCAGGAAATAACGCCAGTAACTTCGCAATCCCCGCCTGGATCAGATGGATACTGGTCGATTCCAGCGGCTCGAGAAAACCGCTGGCTAAACCAATTGCAATCACATTCTTGTGCCAACACAAATTGCGCCGGCCTGTGACAAATTTCAGCAAACGTGGCTCAGCGCCAGGCACATTGTCCAGATGATTCAACAGCACATCGCAGGCCTCGGCCTCCGGCATAAAAGCGGAGCTGAACACATGACCATTGCCAGTGCGATGTTGCAATGGGATGCGCCACTGCCAGCCCGCCGCATGGGCGGTGGAACGGGTATAAGGTGCTAATGCGTCTGCTTGTGCCGGCCTTGCCGTTGGAACTGCCCAGGCGCGGTCGCAGGGTAACCAGTGCGACCAGTCCTGATAACCCGTCTTAAGTGTTTCTTCAATCAGTAAACCGCGAAAACCTGAACAATCGATAAACAACTGACCGGCAATACGTTGACCATCCTCCAGCTGGACCGCCTGAATAAAACCCGAAGTTTCATCCTGGCTGACGGCACAAACCTTGCCTTCAAGCCGGCGCACCCCTTTTCGTTCGGCGTATTGCCGTAAATAGGCGGCGTACAGTCCGGCATCAAAATGATAGGCGTACTCGTAAGTGGATAATAAATGCCGTGCATCACCAACCGGCGGCGCAAATTTATGTTGTGATGCGGCTGCCCAAGCCATGCAATAGGGATCGAGGCTGTGGGTCTGGCCTTGCTGATAAGCTTGCAACCAAAAATGGTGAAAACTCACCAAGTCAAAGGGGCGGCCATAACTGCCAAACGGATGAAAATAACGATCTCCGACCGCCCCCCAATTGACAAACTGGATGCCAAGTTTAAAGGTGCCTTGGGTGAAACGGACAAAATCGTGCTCATCAATGCCTAACGAGCGGTTAAACAACCGGATCGGCGGTATCGTCGCTTCGCCAACACCCACAGTGCCGATCTCGGCTGATTCAATTAAGGTAATTTGACAATCGCGCTGCAAGGCGTTGGCAAGCGCCGCTGCGGTCATCCAACCAGCAGTGCCACCGCCGACGATCACAATCTGCCGGATCGGCTGTGAACAAGATGCGAAAGAAGATGCACTGGCAGGCGTAGCAGCTGCGGTTTGAGTATACATGCGGCAAGTTTCCTAAAGCAGCACAGCAGCCGGTACGGCTACTGCAAGCAAGCGAGTGTGGCCACAACAAGAATAGTGCAACCACAACCCGCACTCCATGGCTGGCAGTACAATCAGCTTAGAAACTGACTTTCACCGACGCCATCACAGTCCGGCCAATCACCGGAGCCCCGCCGATCACGGTCGGGTTCGTGCTTGCATCAGCCACACCGCCATTGCCACGTAAATCGAATTTATCAGTCAGGTTGTAAGCCTGCAAACCAAATTCAAGATTTTCCGCCGGGCTGTAACGGATATGGCCACCAAGCGTGATCGAGGACGGATATTCATTGCCGACGCCATCAATCGAGGTTGTTTGGCCAGTCATATTCAGACCTGCCACAATTTGCTCAGTCAGATGGTAGTTGGAAGAAACGGTATAAATCAGATCCGGAATGCCATCTGCTCTGACCCAGTCGCTGGCGCCAGCGGCCAGTTTTTCCGCATCAGAATAAGTGGCATTGCCGACCAGTGAAAAATCACCAAAACGCACTGATCCCAGAATTTCGGCACCACGGGATTTATATTCGGCGTCAATCACACAACCTCCAGCTGCGCCACCACAGCGGGTCGCCGACAATTCATAGGTACTTTGTTTAAAATCACCTTTGAGTAAGGTCAGTTCAAAAGTGTAATAGCCTGACAGCACATCACCACGTTTTTTGATCCCTACTTCGTATTGATGAACAAAGTCGACCGCTGCGGTTTGACCGGCCTGATTGAGCGAACCATCGGCATTAATTTTGCCGCTGACAATTTGCCGGTCACCATTAAAACGGCCGCCTTTGGAAGCACGGGTAAACAGACTGGTATCTTCGTTCAGTTTGTACAGGCCACCGACGGTCCAGGAGGTATAACTGACAGAATAATTCAGATTTTCCCTGTTGCCATTTGGCAGCATGGTGGGAATGGCAACCCCACCAACCAAGGTATTAAACTCTTTGCCACCGGCCTGTGCCCAGCCTGAAGCGTCGACGCTATCCCGCCGAACACTGCCGTCAAGGGTGAACAATTCGGTATCATAGTCGGCGGCAAAATAAGGCGCGGTATCGGTATAACCCAGATTGTAATCACGGCTACAACAATCCCCCCAGTTATTGTTAAAACCCGCAATACCATTGGCGGTCAATTTGTTGCCGGCATCGTCAAACAAGTCCAGCATCGCCGGCTCATTGCCACTGAGTTCCGAATAAGTTTTATTGGTATGCCAGTCGGCAGCAATATTCTGGTCCATGTAGAAATAACCAGCTCTGAGTGTCAGTTGGTTCTGATCAATGGCAAACTGTTTCGCGATGGCTAAATCATTGACGAAACTGCCAACATCGCCAATATTGGTGTGCACATTGGTATTGTTATTCAGGTAACTGCCGTTAAACACCTGACCGGCACCCGGGCCATTGGCGTAACGCAACTGTTTCACCACAGCACCATTGACCGTTGAACCCAGCACACTGGCACTGGTGGCCGTATTTAAAAATGGCGCGGTAAAACCACCACTCATATCCGTCCAGCGCATTTTGTTATCGAGTACAATCTCATTACCAAATTCGTAATGCAGCTCATTGCCAAGCGCCACCGCTTCGGTGGTGATCCCGCTCATCTCGACGCGCTCGACATCACCTTGATTATTCACAATCATAAACTCTTGATTATGAATCGAATAATTTGATTGTTTACGGCCATCAAACCCCGGGAATGGCTTTAAATTGCTGAACTTTTTGTTGGCATAACTGGCCAGTGCCGGTGCACCGGTATAGTTTGGCTCCTGCGTGTCAGCAACCTTGACTAAAAAACGGATATAACTGACGTCATCAGCAAAAAATTTGGTCAAGTTACCTTTGAGCTGGGCGCTCTCACTGACATTAAAGCCCGCATCCAACGGTCCGCGACCTCTTTTGACAAAACCACCCAGATGAAAATTCACTTTGTCACTGGCGGCACCGCCATAACGAAAATCTACTTTATTTTCATCAAAGCCAAGACCGGTGTTCAGGCGGATAAAACCGCCATCGGTTTCACCGTAATTACTGATGTAGTTGATAATAGCGCCCGGAGCCTGCGAGGCAAAAGTACCGGCAGTACCGCCACGTACCCCTTCGACCCGGTCGACACTGGCATCAAAACGCGTCCAATAATCATTGTTACCAAAATTCATATCGCCAAATAACACGGTTGGCAAGCCATCTTCCTGAATTTGCACAAAAGGCGACCCGCCGGTGGCGACCGGTAAACCCCGGACCGCGATATTAGAATTACCACCAGGACCGGCAGTACCTGCCACCTGAATCCCGGGGATCATCCGGAACACTTCAGATTCAGAACTCGGCTGAAAGTCCTTAATCATGTCGGCATCAACGCTGGTGACCGCTACAGCGGATTCAATCTGGGTTTTACCTGCCACACTACCGGTGACGACTATGGTTTCAAAAGCCTGTTTTTCTTTGCTTTCCTGCTGGTCGGCTGGCGTGGCTGCAGTGGTCTGTGCCAGCAGCGGCGTCGCGACGAAAATAGATGAAACGAATAAAACCTGTTGTACTGCCATTGAAACTTTGTTTGGTCTGAACATGTGCATCGCCCCCTGTCGGGATTAGTAATCTTAATCGTTTAAGTATTGTTATGAAAAAAAACAACGTAGCGTTGTTTTGGTATAGCTAAAGAATTGTTGCCTCTCATCATCAATCCTCTCTTAATCGTTTTACTCGCGGATTTAATAATAGTCAAGGGCGGTTATAAAATAAACATCTTGCCGGTTCATTTTGCCTGGTCAGTACTGCAGCGCTATTCACAATCAACAAATTGCTCAAGCTCAAGCAACTGGCTGATCTGACGGCACTGGGCCACCATTAGTTGCAACGCCGGGCAAGGATTAGTGCTTACCAGGCTGACATCAATAGCCTCAACTGACCACTGCAACAACCAGCGAATCATGGTGTGCTGAAGCAGTGTGTGCTCAAACACTGTGGCAGCGGCCCACCCTTGCTTTGGCAGCGCAATCTGATCCAGGGTCAGTGTCAGCTGACTGCCGTCCGGCTCGATGTAGCAATAAGCTAACCGCAGTTCTGTACCGTGGTACTGACACAACAACCATTCAACTGTCCCGGCGGTTAGCTCAGTTACAGCGGGCTGCTCACTGACAGAGGTTAGCAGGCTGTGTTGTAATTCGCCTGCCAGCAGCAATAACTTTCTCGGTTTGACGCCTGACTCTGCCACTGCAGCCAAGGCAAGCCGCTGTAAAATCTGCTGTTGTTGTGTTGCAGCCAGATGTTCATTGCTGCTGGTGTTGGGTTTGGCGCTGCTGGCTTTGCCGATAACACGCCGCCAGGGTACGACGCTGTGGCCAAAAGGATCCGGCTGTCGATAACGACTGTGATGACCGGCAAAAGGCCAGACCACGGCTTGGTAGCTTTGCAGATGTTGCAGTCCAAGCTGGCTGCTGCTTTGCAAAAAGCCGGTTAACTCTATCGCCGCAGGCTCTGTTTGCTCTGCCAGCACCAGCGCCAACGCCGACGCACGGATATAAAGACAAGCTGAAGCTGGCATCTCAGCTTTGACCACGGCAGCATAACCGGTTTGTGCTAAAGCCCGGGCGCAGTTTTGTTGCTGCTGTTGTCGTTGTTTGACTGACCACCAGTGTGGCAAACCAAGTCTAACCTGTTGATTGGCGCTGACGGTAGCGATCTGAGGCTTGCTATACGCGGCCAGCTTTAATTGCAGCAGCCAGCCGGGACTGACAAACATATCAGTGCTCAGCAACACCAAATCCTGCTTCCGGCTGGCAGCCAATTGCAGTCCTTTTTGCCAGCAGGCGGCCAGCCCGGCGCGTTTGGCATGACGGATCAACCGGATGCCAGGCAGTTGTTTATACTGTTGCAGTAATAGCAACACAGCAGGATCTGTACTGCCATCATCCAGCAGGAGCAGTTGCTCAAAACCTTTGTCATTGATAAGAAAGGCCTGCATCGCTTGCTCTAACGCGGCCGCATGATTAAACACCGGCAGTAATAACAGCGGTTTGTGCGCTAAGCTGGATAAAAGCAATGGCCAGTCATCACTTTGGTAAAGCCATAGTGGCAGAGTCCACCACCAGGGTCTGTGCTGATCTGCTGACTGTGGCTGCGCGTGCGGAACCGGCGCCCGCCAGGGTTGCAAAGGGGGCATATCAGCTGTGGTTAGGCTGATATCCGCCATTACTGCCACAGCATGCGCTGGCGCCGCCCCTGCTGCGCTAAACCAGCGGCGGAAAGTACGGCGGATAGTACCTTGGACTAAGAGATGGAAGCGGCGCAATAAAATTCGAAGTCGTAGCATCACAGCAGTGCCAAAAACAAGAGTCCGTTTTGGTATAACCTGTCTTGGCAACGACAACAACTGTTTTTTACCAGCCCGCTTTCCTTGTGACCGACCGCAAGCTTATTCCTCAGCGCTGCTCTTAAAGAAAAAACCATCTCCGGGGAGATGGTTTTCAGTTGTTAGCAGCAGTTGACCACTATCAGTGGCGGATTAGAAACGAACGTTCACACTCAACCACAGATTACGTGCTTTGTCTTTGTTGTTGTAATCATCGACATAGTTGGCTTGAATCCCATCAAAACAACTGGTGCCGCTGGCACAACTGGCAAACTGTAAATCGTAAGTGGTAAAGTCCTGATCCAATAAGTTATTGATCCGGGCATTGAACGTCACAGTCGGGCTGGCTTTATAGCTGGCACCCAGATGGAACACTTCATAGGCTTTAAAATACAACTCTTCTTTCTTCACCTTATCCCAGCTGCGGTATCTCTTGGTGCGGATCTCACTAATCAGCGACAGTTTCAGATCAGTGTTCACTTCCCAATCCAGCGTCAGGTTGGTCATATGGCGGGCGCTGTTATTCAGTGGCTGGCCTTTGAAAGCACCACTTTTTTGTTCGCTGTCAGTAAAGGTGTAGTTACCGCGCAGTGCCAGTGTGTCCAGCATTTGCCAACGACCAGCAACTTCAGCCCCGTTAATGGTGACTTTATCGATATTGACCGACATTGAACTTAAGGCATAACCCAAATTAACGTATTCGCCGGTCGATGAGCAGACTAAGTCAGTGCCAGCGCCACAATTCTGTGTGGTGATCTTGTCATCAAATTCATTATTAAACACAGTGATGTTAAAGTTGTGCCGATCCGGGTGTTCCCAGTAGGCCGCAATTTCGGTAGAAACACTGGTTTCTGCTTTTAAATCCGGATTACCAAACAGCGGCAAGGTGCCTTGACCACCAAAACCGACCACACCATCGTACAGTTGAGTGGTTTTTGGCGTTTTAAAACCAGTGCTGACGCCCCCTTTCACCGTCCATTGTTCGGTCAGTGTATAAACGCCGTATAAGCGTGGACTCAGCTGAGCGCCAAACACCTGGTGATCGTCACGGCGAATACCGCCAGTCAGCGCCAAATCTGCCGTGCTTTGCCAGGTATCTTCGACAAACAAGGACCACATATTGTGTTCCTGCACCTGGCCGGCCAGACCAGATTCTAAACCAAACACGCTGTCTTCCAGCTCGCCGCGGATCACTTGACTGCCGACAATGGCGGTGTGCTGTCCGGCTAATTCAAACGGCAGATCCAGTTTGGCATCAAAGATATATTGATTGCTGGCCATGGTACGTTTTGGTCTTGGCAAATAAGTTTTTGCCGCCAGTGCTTTACGTTGCGCTTCGGTTTGACCGGCATAAATGCCGGTACCATCAAACATTTTCAGCAACTCAGCGCGCTCCGCCAGGCTAAATGGCAAAGTCCGGCCGTGGTTTTGGGTATCGACATAGGATAAAGCCGCAAAACTGTTACCAAAAGCCCAGCGCCCCTGATGGCTGAGTGACCAGCTATCGCGGCTGAATTCTTGTTGGTCGCTATAACCGACTTGTGGTTCTGCGCGCCGGATCCATTTGCCTTTACTGGCAGTACAGTCTTTTTGCGTGCTGGCAGTGCTGTTCTGACAGTAGCCACCTACCCGCCAGACACTGCTGATATTATCTACTGTACCCACCGGATATTCGCGGCTGCCATCATCGTTGATAATAGGTGTGTTGTCGTATTGTTGTGTTGAGCTGTCGATATCAAACCAAAGTTCTTGATTGTCAGCCATTTTCCAGCTTAAACGACCCCCAAGACTGGTGCTGTCGTTATCGACTGTTTTACCACCGGCGCCAAAGCCCAGGGAACGATTACGGACAGTGCCGTCAGGGTAAGTGACTGGCGCATAAGTTGGGGTTGAAGCCATCCGGTTATAAGCACTACCGCGTAAGGCAAAACCTAAGCTGTCGGCAATCAGCGGGCCCATCACGTTAAAATCAGTGGTAATTTCATCGCCATAATTATCATTACTTTGCAGACTACGGCTGTGATTGACAGAGCCCTGCCACTCATTGGCAAATTTTTTGGTAATAATATTAATCACGCCGCCTAAGGCATCTGCACCATATAAGGTTGAGGCAGGACCGCGGATAATTTCAATTCGCTCAATGGTTTCCAGCGGCGCCATATGACCAAACTGGTTACCGCCAAAGTTATTCGGATAAATATCACCGTGGTTGTTTTGCCGTTTACCATCAATCAGGATCAGCGTGTAATCCGAGCCCATGCCACGCATGCTAATACTGCCCTGGCCGGTTTTATCACGGGTTTCACCAATATCAACCCCTTCCACATCGCGCACTGCGTCCAGCAAGGTGGTAAAAGGCCGGCTTTGCAGCTCTTCTAAACTAATAACAGAAATACTGGCCGGTGCTTCGACCAGCTTTTGCTCAAAACCAGCGGCAGTGACCACCATCCGCTCAGTTTTATCATCTGCACTGGTGTCAGCCTGCACAAAGGCGACTGGCAACAAGGCGAGTTGTAATGCCAGCGCAAGCTTAGCCGGTTTGGTGTTGAACATCTGATACTCCTGTCAATGTTATTGAACTACTGCTTGCACCAACCAACGTATTGATCTGTGGTACAAAATTTGCGCCAATAATAGTGATTCTCAGTTCGCTGTCAATAGTTATTGCGAACTATTTGCAGTATCATTTGTTATACCCTTTTGTTGCCAGCTTTGGGGCTGACTGAAGTCGCTGTTTTTAAGCCGTGCCTAATGCAGTGTCCAGCACCATCATCAGCATAAATCCAGCCATCAACCCTAAGGTTGCGGTGGTCTGATGACCATTGCGATGAGTCTCCGGGATCACTTCATGCGACACCACGAATAACATAGCGCCGGCGGCTAATCCTAAGCCAAGTGGATAAGCCAGCGGACTACCGGCTGCCAGCCCGACGCCCAGCAAGGCACCCAGCGGTTCAAGCAAGCCGGAGCCAGCGGCAATCAACACCGCCAGCAGCGGACGCAAGCCAAGTCGGCTCAATGCCAGGGCGACCGCAAGCCCTTCCGGAATGTCCTGAATAGCGATGGCTGACGTCAGAGGTACACCCACCGACAAATCGGCATCGACAAAACTGACGCCGATAGCCATCCCTTCCGGTAAATTATGGATAGCAATGGCAAACACAAATAACCACAACCGCGGACAATGCTGATGGCCGGGACCACAAGGTCCGGTACTGTTATGTTCATGCGGAGTAAAGGTATCCAACCCCAGCATCAGCAATACGCCAAAACTAATAGCCGCAGCAATAAAGAGTGAACCCGCTGGCGCCGAGCCAAATAAGGTGCCGGCAGCAGCCAAACCTGGCAGGATCAGAGAAAAAGCGCTGGCTGCCAGCATCATGCCGGCAGCAAAGCCAAGTAAACCGTCTTCGGCCTGTTGCGATACCTTTTGCAAAAACAGCGCCGGTAAGGCTCCCAGTGTCGTGGCCAATAAACCCGCCATGCCACCAAGCACGGCATAAGCCAGCACTGTCGACATGCCGGGGTTGCTGAGAATCAACAAACTTTGGCCACTGAACCAACCAAATAGCAGCACACAACCAAGTAAGCCGCTGCCAATCCAGGGGTGGCGGCGCCACTGACGATAAAAAATACCACTCCAGCCGGCAGCGGCTTGCCCGGAGTCAGCCAAAACGGCTTTTTCTGCTGTCATGCGATAGATCCTGTGAGGCTGGCAAAATAACGATGATCTGGCGAAAAATGTGCCACTGTCTGCTGCTAACACCCAGCATCAGACAGTGGCTAGTTTTGCAGTATGGACCTGGCAGCGGGGACTGTCATGGTCATTCTTCAGTGGTTATTTACCAGCCAGAGCAGCGACAGCCTGTAAATATTGTTCACCATGCTTTTTTGCCTCGGCTGCATTGGCATATTCCGAGGCTAAATGTAAAGACTCCAGCAGATCAGCCACTGAGGCAGCTTCGGTAGGTAATTTTTTTAAGGCATTTTCCAGCGTGTAGGTGATTTCATGAATTTCCAGCAACTGCTCCGGACTCAGCTCCGGTAACGCCAATAAGGTAGCCAGTTTCTGATTATATTGACTGAAATAACTGCGGGCCTCGGCTTCGGTTGTCACTGTTTTACCGCTGAAATGATCAGGCCGCTCATCGTGAGCAGTGGCACTGAGGCTTAACAACACCGATAAAGCCGCGACTGCGGTCAATTGCGCATAACTTGGCATAAAAACTCCTTTCGTTTATGTTGCGAGGCTTTCGCTGCACGGCTTGGCACAGACCAGCCCCGACTAAAAGTGGGCAGCATAGAACAGTACCCACACATTCATTTGATAATAATTATCATTTACACAAAATGCAAGTCAAACTGCCCTGGCGCGGAAAAATGCGGCTGTCGGCACAGACGGACTTAACCTGCCGATTCAGCTCTGGTAAAGTCTGCGCCAGTTAAGTTGGCTGTCATGCGCGGGTCTTGCCGCAATTTAGTAGCAGCCTTTTGAAAATACAGGATATGTTATGCTCCGAACTGTGCTCAAACCTGTCAGCCATGGCTTGTTAAAAACGCTGTTACCGTTCTGCGCGCTCTACACGAGTGCGGTATCGGCCAAGGCAGCCGAAGTGGTTTTTAGCAGTGATTTTGAACAGCAGCAGAGTTTTAATATCTTGTCCGGTTGCCAAATCAGCACTGAGATTGCACGCACTGGCAGTAAAGCACTGTTATGTGCACAAGGACACAGTTCGCTGGTCACACGCCAGCCGGTGGCAGAACCTGGCTTACTGGAGTTTTGGCTAAAGCCACAACAGCAAAATACCAGCTATCGTATTCACATTTTAACCTCTGCGTCTATGCAATTGGGCAGTGAATGGCAGCAAGTTGGCTTGATTGAAAGTCTGGCCAGTTCGGCGGATTATTTGACGCATCGCATTTCGATTGATGATCCGGGTCGCAAATATATCCGGCTGGATATTGAAGCTGTTAATGGCGATGTGGCGCTGGATGATGTCAGCATTGATCGCATTCTGCTGGATACCGCACTGCAAAAAAATGAGCAAAAAATTATTGGCGGTATCCTGGAGCAACTGAAACAAAACAAAAATTATGAGGTCCAGGCGGAATCATTCCGTACCCTTGGCAAAAATTACGCGTCGCAGTTAGAAAGCCAGCGCCAGTATCTGGAATATGCCAATGCCATATACTCCAGTATTACCTTTGTGCTGGCGAGCTCAGAGCGCAATAAAATGTCTAATCCGATGGCTTATACCTCATTTCGTAACATTCTGGCCGATACCAAAAGAGTGGCATCCCCTCTCCAGCAGCAGCGGCTGAATTCCATGGTGAAGCCTTTTGGAGATTTGGTGACGGCCACACTGACTGTGGTCAGTGCCGGTGCCTTTGCCGCTTTCTCTGAGCCCTTTAAATCTTTTTTGGCCAGTGCCTTTGACCGCTCCAATTACGAAAATGCCGATCTGAGCCGTAAGATCGGAAGTTTGCCGAAGAAAATGGCTTAAAAATTTATCAGCAAGCAGAAAAATTCCTTGGGGAACTGGAACGTGAGCTGCAGCAGATGACGGCGCTGGAGCAGGAATTACACCTGATGCTGCGCACGGTCGAAAGTTTTCGCAAGGATTTAGACAAACATCTGCGTGATTATATCCGCCATGGCGGTCTGGCGCGGTCGCAGGAAAACTACAGCCGGGTGATGAGCAAAGAGGAAAGTATCCGCGCCAAAATCGCGGACGAACTGAGCCTGAATGTCAGCGGCAAAGCTTTGCAATATCTGGCCCTGAATGACAATACCCAATTGGTGCAGTATGTGTTAAAAACCTCAGAGCAGCTCGAAGGCATGCAGGAATTTAAAGAACGCTTTAATCAAATCACCTCCCAGGCGTTAACCTTCTACGATAGGTTCGAACGTTCAATTGCTGCCGAGCAAAATCCGTTTAGCGATGCCAAAGACAAAGCCACCTGGGAGCAACACGCCGGTAAAGCCCGCCAGTATATCCGCGAATCGAAAGAGGCGTTTGCCAAAGCCTATATGTAACTGAAGCAGCCAGTGGCGTTTGACCATGCCGCTGGCTGAGCCCAACTGCTTTCTGCTACACTGTCGCCCCAAAGGTACCGGCGATAACCGGTTTAAAAGGGAACAGGGCTGCTATGCTGGTGGCGGCAGATATTGACATCTGCACCCTCAGTCCGGCACAACCCGGCTGTACCCGCAACTGTAAACCACAGTGTCAACACACTGACAGCAAGACCACTGCAGCCTGAACAAGGCTGTGGGAAGGTTGTTGTGGCCAAATTTTTTGGCTTGGTGAGCCAGGAGACCTGCCTTTCACGCTTGTTGCAAAGCAACAGTTGCTCGTCCTGCTGGTTGTCAGCCTGATACCAGTTTTTGTGTGGTAATAACCCAAGCCGCACTACATCCAGCACCTTGCTCTGGAGCAATTCACTTTGTTGCGAAACCACGGC
>Ga0114982_1000292_pt1 | contig 27454 bp, 25 predicted proteins | sample Shrwel_input2_FT_FD_87183 | JGI IMG/M metagenome (GOLD analysis project Ga0114982, IMG submission 87183) | Subsurface microbial communities from deep shales in Ohio, USA - Utica-3 well 1 S input2 FT | ecosystem: Environmental > Aquatic > Deep subsurface > Shale gas/oil reservoir > Produced... | reverse complement strand
GTCGTGATTTTTCCATTTGCCGAAGAGAATTACAGCGCAAACAAAAGAGAAAAAATATGGTTGGATTCGCCGACCGATGATGTTGATTTTGAGAAATTCTTAATAGACAAGTCCAGTAAAGTCAACGATTATGGCGATGCTGCCAAAGAAGTCTACAGTCACAAACAACAAGAAGATTTACTAGACAACGTAAATGTTGTATATGTGGCTTTAACCCGAGCGGAAGAACAATTGCATATTATCTCGAGTTGGAAAGACCGCAATAAAGAAGGAAATCTTCCTAAAAATTTAGCGTCTTATTTTATTGAATTTGTAGAAGATAAAGTCGACTTTGATTCTAGTAAATTGAATTATTCGTTTGGTCGAACAGAGCGAGTTTCAAAACCGAAGTCAATTCAGAAGAATAATGAAGAAATAAAAACGGTTACTTCCACCATACAACCCGAATCGATTAAAATTGCGCAAAGAGAAGCCATGATGTGGGGAACTCCACAACAAGAAGCTGTTGAATTCGGAAATGTAATGCATAAAATTTTATCGTTTGTAAAAACTAAATTCGATATTGATTTAGCTATTGCCAAAGCATTAGAAGAAGGGTTAATTGCTGTAAGTCAGGAGCAAATGGTTCGAAATTATGTTGAACAAATTGTAAGTAATGAAAATTTGAAAGAATTTTTTGATGGCAGTTGTCAGGTTTATAACGAGAGAAGCATCATTAAAAGCGGAACAAAAACCATGATTCCCGATCGAGTTGTAATTGATGATAGAGATGCTTATTTATTAGATTATAAAACAGGAATCCACAATCAGAAATATGTCAGTCAAATTACTGAATACGAAAATGTCTTGCAAGAAATGGGATTTGTGGTCAAGAAAAAATCACTTATATATATAGGAGAGCAATTAGAAATAGTAAATTTGTAACGCGATTTTGAGAATCGGAGAAAGAATAATCGAATTAACACATACAATATGTACGGAAAAATCAAACAACACTTACAAAATGAATTAAATACGATTCAGGAAAACGGATTGTATAAACGGGAACGAATTATCACTTCGCCGCAAGGAGCAGAAATTACGGTTAACGGAAAAACGGTTTTAAATTTTTGTGCGAATAACTATTTGGGACTATCCTCTCATCCGGAAGTTATACAGGCAGCAAAAGATGCTTTAGATTCTCACGGTTTCGGAATGTCATCCGTGCGATTCATTTGTGGAACTCAAGATATTCACAAACAATTAGAAGAAACTATTGCCAATTTTTACGGAACAGAAGATACCATATTATACGCAGCAGCTTTTGATGCTAATGGAGGAGTTTTCGAACCTTTGTTAGGAGAAGAAGATTGTATTATTTCCGATAGTTTGAATCACGCGTCTATTATTGATGGGGTTCGTTTGTGTAAAGCAGCGCGTTATCGTTATGAAAACAACAATATGGCTGATTTGGAAGCGCAACTTAAAAAAGCTACCGAAGCCGGTCATCGTTTCAAGCTAATTGTGACGGATGGAGTATTCTCTATGGATGGTTTGGTAGCGCCTTTAGATAAAATTTGTGATTTAGCCGACAAGTATGATGCTATGGTTATGGTAGATGAATGTCATGCGGCTGGATTTATTGGAGCTACTGGAAAAGGGACTCTCGAGGCCAAAGGAGTAATGGGGCGTGTTGATATCATTACTGGAACTTTAGGAAAAGCCTTAGGAGGTGCTATGGGCGGTTATACCACTGCTAAAAAAGAAATTATTGAAATTTTACGTCAGCGTTCACGCCCGTATTTGTTTTCAAACTCCTTAGCGCCAGCAATTGTTGGAGCTTCTTTAAAAGTGTTCGAATTATTAGAAAAAGACACCACATTAAGAGATAAGCTGGAATGGAATACCAATTATTTTAAAGAAGGCATGAAAAAGGCTGGATTAGAAATTATTGACGGCGATTCGGCTATTGTGCCTGTAATGTTGTATGATGCAAAACTGGCGCAAACCATGGCTGATGAATTGTTGAAAAAAGGAATTTATGTGATTGGTTTCTTTTTTCCAGTGGTTCCAAAAGAGAAAGCTAGAATTAGGGTGCAACTTTCGGCAGCACATACAAAGGAGCATTTAGATAAGGCTATTAAAGCTTTTGAAGAAGTAGCGGCTGACTTAAAAGTAATGAAAAAGTAAAAAAAATTGAAAAAACCATGTTTTTTTTAACAATTCATTTTGTAATTAATATCTTATCACTTACTTTTGTCGTAATAACGTATTGTAATCAAATAAAATTAAGTATGAAACATCTTAACAAACTTTTTGTTTCCATGTTGATGATCGCTGGTTTAGGTGCTAATGCACAAAGCACAGATAATCCATGGGCAATATCTTTTGGAGCTAATGCAGTAGATACAAAAACTAGCGCATTTGACAAGGATAACGGTAAAGTTACCGACCATTTTTCAGAATTTTTTAATGTAAAAGACCATTGGAATATTATTCCTTCGGTATCTTACCTAAGCGTAACAAGAAATGTAGGTGGTAATTGGTCTTTTGGTGTTACCGGATCGGTAAACAAGATTTCTAAATATGTAGTGCCTACCTTTGTTACTCCAACGAGTTCAGTTGTGGTTAATCCTGGTGATTGGATGTATTATGGTATTGATGGTACTATCAAATACAGCTTCAAAAATTTAATTGGATCTAAATGGTTCGATCCTTCAGTTCATGTTGGTGGAGGTTATACTTTCTTAGATGAAAAATCTGCTGGAAATGCTAATGCTGGAGCAGGTTTCACTTTTTGGTTGACTGAACAAATTGGTTTTTCAGTAAGTTCTACTTACAAAAAAGCATTTACAGACAGAACAGAAGCAGATGGTTCATTAGATATTCCTTCAGTTTTCCAACATATGGCTGGTTTAACTTTCCAATTTGGAGGTAAAGATACAGACAACGATGGTATCTATGATAAAGATGATGCTTGTATTGATGTTGCTGGTTTAAAAGAATTCCAAGGATGTCCTGATACAGATGCTGACGGTATCGCTGATAAAGATGATGCTTGTCCAGATGTTGCTGGTCCAAAAGAATTAAACGGATGTCCTGATACTGACGGTGACGGAATCGCTGATAAAGATGATGCTTGTCCAGAAGTTGCTGGTTTAGCTGCTTTACAAGGTTGTCCTGACGGAGACGGAGACGGTGTTGCTGATAACAAAGATAAATGTCCAACTGTTGCAGGTCCTAAAGAAAATGCTGGTTGTCCATGGCCAGATACAGATGGTGACTCAGTTCTTGACAAAGATGATAAATGTCCAGACGTAAGAGGTACTGTTGCTAACAATGGTTGTCCAGAAGTAAGTGAAGACGTGATGAAAAAATTAAACGACTACGCTAAAACTATCTTATTCGATACTAACAAAGCTACTTTCCAACAAAGAACTTACCCAGTATTAGAAGCGATGACAGCTATCTTAAAAGAATACCCAGCTTCTAACTTCTCTATCGAAGGTCACACTGATGCTGATGGTAAAGATACAGCTAACCAAACGTTATCTGAAAACAGAGCAGCAGCGGTTAAAGATTATTTAATCTCTCAAGGTATTGATTCAGCTAGATTAACTTCTTCAGGATTTGGTGAATCTCAACCAATTGCTTCTAACAAAACTAAAGCTGGTAAAGCTTTAAACAGAAGAGTTGAAGTGAAATTAGTAAAATAATTTCTTTAAAATATTTTCTTAAAACGCCCCGAATATCGGGGCGTTTTTTTATTTTTATAAAATGACAACTCCTACTTTTCTTGATGCCTTAGTTGATTATTTGCACCACACGAATCCAAACACAATTTCTGATTTGGTTGTAGTTTTGCCCAATAAAAGAGCTAAAGTCTTTTTGGTTGAAAAATTAAAGCATAAATTTTCCAATGCTTTTTTTGCTCCCCAAATTATCAGTATTGAAGAATTCATTCAAGAATTGTCGGGAATTCGAAATATAGATTCGATAGAATTGTTGTTTGAGTTTTACCAAGTCTATACGTTATTACCTGAGGATAAACACCAATCTTTTGAACAATTTTCCAATTGGGCTAAAACCTTGTTGCAGGACTTTAATGAAATCGATCGATACTTGATTGATCCCGATTATGTGTTTGCTTACCTTAAAGAAATTAAAGTCTTGGAACGTTGGGAACTAACCATGGAAAATAAAACCGAACTGATAAACAAACAACTGGAGTTTTGGGACAAATTGCCTTTGTATTACGAGAGTCTTTATAAAAGTTTGGTCGAAAAAGGAATTGGCTATCAAGGGTTGATTTACAGGGAAGCGGTCAATAATTTAGAGTTTTTTGCCAATACCAGTATTTCGTCTAAGCTAATTTTTGCAGGTTTTAATGCTTTAAATCAGGCGGAGGAAAAAATTATCCAGCATTTGTTGGCTATTGATAAAGCTGAAATTCTTTGGGATATCGATAAAGTTTTTTTTAATGATTCTTTGCATGATGCAGGTTTGTTCGTGCGCCGTTTTAAAGAGAAATGGTCGCACTATAAAGGACATCCTTTTGAGTGGATTGTAGAGGAGTTTTCGAAAGAAAAGAAGATTGAAATTATTGGTACTTCCAAAACTATTGGACAGGCTAAAATTGTTTCCTCGATTGTAGAGGAAATCATTTCCCAAAATCCGGATTCCAATTTAGACAAAGTCGCTTTGGTTTTAGGAGATGAAAATCTACTAATCCCTGTCTTGCATTCTTTGCCCTCTTCAGTGCCTAGTCTAAATATTACCATGGGGTATTCCAGCAAGAACAATCCAGTGCAGATTTTGATTGCCAAACTCTTTAAAATGCATAACAATGCGTTATTGCGTAATGCCGATAGCTATGTGTTGTATTACAAAGATGTTTTAGATGTTTTGGGTAATCCTATCATCGAATCTTACGTTGGTGCTTCTCAGTTAGTGGGTTTGATTAAAAAGAACAACTACACTTTTATAACTCATAATAAGGTAGTTTCAATGAACGAGCAATCGAACCCATTGTTTACGCTTTTATTTCAAAAATGGACTGATAATCCGATCTCAATTTTAGAACGAATTAACAGCATTTTACTGCTCATTAAATCTAATTTAGACCACGACTCAGAAGAAGACAAGCTGACGAAGACTTTTTTGCATTCTATCTATAAAGTCATCAATAAACTGATTTCCTATTACTCTAAAAATGACTACGTCGATACTGTCGAAATTTTGCATTCTATTTACAAGCAAGTTATCGATATAGCCGAAGTTTCTTTTGAAGGAGAACCGCTCTCAGGATTGCAAATTATGGGAGTTTTAGAAAGTCGTGTGTTGGATTTTGAAACGGTCATCATTACTTCTATGAATGAAGGTAAATTTCCGGCGGGGAAATCAGTGAATTCATTTATTCCGTATGATGTAAAACGAGAAATCGGACTGCCTACTTTCAAAGAAAAAGATGCGATTTATACCTATCACTTTTATCATTTGTTGCTTCGGGCTAAAAATATTTATCTTTTGTACAACACCGAAAGCGATGGTTTGGATGGTGGCGAAAAAAGTCGATTCATCACCCAATTGGAAGTAGAAAAACAATCCAATCATGAAATAGTTCATCGTATCGTTCAGCCGCATGTGCCCAATATTGCCTACGAAAAAATAAGTATCCCAAAATCGGAGACTGTTTTGGTTCGATTGAAAGAAATAGCGACAGGAAAAGGTTTTTCGCCATCAGCGTTAACGACGTATGTACGCAATCCGATTCAGTTCTATTTTCAACGACTGCTGTCGATTCGCGAAGTAGAAGAAGTAGAAGAAAACATCGCACTAAATACTTTGGGAACCATTATTCATGAGGCTTTAAAAGAATTGTATCAACCTTATTTAGATGCCTTTCTTTCGGTGGCAATTATTGAAAGCATGTTAGCCAAAGCTGATGAAGAAGTGTACCGACAATTCAAATTAATCTACAAAGAGGAGAAGTTAAAAAAGGAAAAAACCTATTGGCCTTTGAAGTAGCCAAACGCAATGTTTTCAACTTTTTAAAGGCCGAAAGGACTGTTCTCGAAAACGGAGATGCCGTAAAAATAATCAGTCTTGAAACAACTTTTTCACGAGAATTGAGTGATGATCGCTTGCCGTTTCCAGTATTGATTTCAGGAAATGTTGACCGCGTTGAAATCCGAAACAATGTATTGCGAATTATCGATTATAAAACCGGTAAAGTAGAACAAAATAATCTTCGAATTAACGATTGGGAAGGGCTAACGCTTGACCTCAAAAATGAAAAAATCATTCAGTTGCTTTGTTATGCTTTTATGTTGGAAGAACAGCAAAAGCAATTCCCGATGGAAGCCGGAATTATTTCTTTTAAAAACATGAAAGCCGGATTTATGCCTTTTGGGTTTAAAGAAGGGAAAGAAATTCAAGCGACCATCACTTCTGAAATTTTAGAAGCTTTCAAAACACAATTAGTTGATTTAATTGTAGAAATTTTGAATATCGAAATCCCTTTTGAAGAAAAAACAGTTTAGCATTCTTTAAAAAATGCTATTAAAACATCACCTAAAACATCTTTGTTTTCAATGTGGCTCATATGTCCATCAGGTAACGAAATAAGTTTTGTAGCGGTGTTTTCAATTTGCGAAAGATTGTCTTCGTAAACTAAAACCGGATCTTTTTTACCCAAAATGAGTAATATAGAAAATAACGCTGTGTGCAGAATGATTTCTCGGTCTTTGCGAATTTTCATGCCTTCTAAATTGGCAACAATGCCCTGGAGTGGTGTTTTTAAGGCTTCCAGTTTTACATTTTCGATTTCTTGGGTAAGCAATTCTCGATTTTCTTCACTAAACAAATTGGCAATTGACATGCTGATAAAAGTCGTGTAACTCTGTTTTACTGCCTTAATAGCGCGATCGCGATTTAGTTTGCGCTCCGGACTATCTTCTTTGGAAGTGGAATTAAGCAATACCAATCCTTTTACATTTTCGGTATACAATTCGGCAAAGGCCAAAGCTACATAGCCACCCATCGAATGCCCTACCAATATTGCCTTTCGAATTTTTAATTCGTGCAATACGGCATGAACGGCATCGGCCATATCTTCCATGGTATGTATGTAACCCATGCACTCCGTTTGTCCGTGGCCTAATAAATCGATAGTAATAACACGGTATTTTTTAGTAAAATCCGAAAGATAAAAATCCCACATCGTGGAATTTTCCAAAAAACCGTGAAGTAAAACCACAGCAGTTCCTTTCCCAGAATCGGAATAGGAAATTTTTGTGTTTTTAAAATGAATCGATTTGGACATATTTCTTATTGAGGTACAAAAGTAGGGTTTAACAATAAAGTTGCAAAGATTATAGTCCAACTTATTTCGTCATTTCTGCCACTAAGAAAAATTAATTTATAGGATAAAAACGTACTTTTGATTTATAAAATTATTCACCTATGTTTACTATCCAACAAATTAAAGAAGCGCATTCTAAAGTAAAAAGTGGTGCCGATTTTCCAAAATATATGCAGGATATAATTGCGCTTGGGGTAACTTCATTTGAAACGTTTGTTTTTGATAATCATACCAATTATTATGGCGCCAATAATTTTCATATTGCATCAGAAGGTTTTTCTGAAAAGTTAAAAATAGCTGATGCAAGTAACGTCGAGCAATTCAAATCGGATTTAAAAGCACACCAGCAAGGGAGAACTGATTATATGACTTTTTTGAATGATTGTGCAAAATCGGGCATTGAAAAATGGGTTGTAATTATGGATAAAATGACTTGCAGTTATTATGACAAATCAGGGAATGAATTAGTGGTAGAAACAATTCCAACGGTTTAGTTAAATAAAAGACGCCTCACATTCGTAAGGCGTCTTTTATTTATTAGTCTATTTTCTTCTCTTAAATTAAGAATTCATTATTGATTCAATCTCATCGGCTTCGATTGGAATATTACGCATTAGGTTGAAAGCTTCTCCTTTTTCTTGAATCACTACATCGTCTTCTAAGCGGATTCCGAATCCTTCTGCAGGGATGTAAATGCCAGGTTCTACGGTGAACACCATATTGGCTTGCATTGGCTCATGCAATAAGCCATAATCGTGCGTGTCCAACCCTAAATGATGCGATGTTCCGTGCATAAAGTATTTTTTATAGGCTGGCCAATCTGGATTTTCATTTTGTACATCGGCTTTGTCTAATAATCCTAAACCAATTAGTTCTGAAGTCATGACTTTGCCTACTTCTACGTGATATTCTTTCCAAAGCGTTCCTGGTACCAACATTTTGGTGGCTTCGTTTTTCACATTCAAAACAGCATTGTAAACCGCTTTTTGTCTATCGGTAAAACGTCCTGAAACCGGAATCATACGGGTTAAATCGGAAGAATAATTGGCGTATTCGGCACCTACATCTAATAAAATTAAATCACCAGCCTGACATTGCTGGTTGTTTTCAATATAATGAAGCACGTTAGCATTGTTTCCCGAAGCAATAATTGGCGTATAAGCAAAACCTTTGGAACGATTACGAAGGAATTCGTGTGCCAATTCGGCTTCAATTTCGTATTCCATTACGTTTGGTTTTACGAAGTTTAATAAGCGACGCACTCCTTTTTCGGTAATGTTACACGCTTGCTGAATCAAATCAATTTCCTCGCTTTCTTTGATCGAACGTATGCGTTGTAAGATAGGGTTTGATTTTTCTACTTTGTGTGCCGGATAGTTTTCTTTCCACCATTTTACAAAACGAGCCTCACGGGTCTCGGTTTCTATTACAGCGCGATAATGTTCGTTGGTGTTAATGTACATCGTGTCGGCATACATCATGATTTCTTTTAATGTTTTGTGGAAATCCTGTAGCCAAATCACTGTTTTTATACCCGAAACTTCCAAAGCACGTTCTTTGGTTAGCTTTTCACCTTCCCAAATCGCAATGTGTTCGTTGGTTTCTTTTAAGAATAAAATTTCTTTCAAATGCTCGTATGGCGCATCCGGAAATAGTAATAAAATGCTTTCTTCTTGGTCTACTCCTGATAAGTAAAAAATATCACGATGCTGTGCAAAAGGCAAAGTAGAATCGGCCGAAACAGGATAAATATCATTAGAGTTAAAAACGGCAACACCGTTAGGTTTCATCATCGAAGTGAATTTTCTTCTGTTTTTGATGAATAAGTCGCGGTCTATTTGATGGTATTTCATATCAATAAAATTTAGAATACCAAAGTTACACAAACCTATTTAGTAAAAAGTAGCCAAATGGCGTTATTTTACATTCTTTCGAATACGACTCATGTGGCGGGACGAAATGCCAAGAAATGAAGCCAAATAATGCAAAGGGACTTCTTGTAGTAAATGGGGTTCCGAAAGCAATAACTTTTGATAACGTTCTTCAGGGGTTAACGTCAGCAAATCGATTCGGTAATCGTCAATCAGACAAATTTGTTTTTCGATAATGTTGTGGTAAAACTGATGAAAAGCAGGATTGGTTTGGTTTAACGTTTTAAAATCCTCTAAAGTAATAATCCATAAAGATACATTGGTTAACGCTTTAATGCTTTTCCGGGAGGGAATTTGATTTAAAAAACTATTTAAAGAAGAAGTGACCGAGTTTTGCAAAGCCAAATAAGTGGTTTTTTCTTCCTCTAAAACAGTAATAGCATGTTGTAAAATGCCTTTTTCAACAAAACAAAAAGAAGGACACACTTGTCCCTCTTTGACAAAAAAATCATTTTTTTTTAATTCTTTGACTTTGAATTTTTGCATGATTTCAAGTGAAAGTACTTCAAAATCATTGATTTTACCTGTATTTTGTTTAAGATAATTTAAAAATGGTGCTGAATAGTTGGTGTTTTTCATTTCGAAATGAATAGGTTACAAAAGTACTTTTTTGGAGATAAATACAACTTTAAAAGAATGAAAAGTATGTTTTTTTTATAAAAATCAACAAGAGTCAGCAAAAGCCTGCTAACGAAATGCCTAAACATACTTTAAATTCATTATAAATTACTTTTAAAAGGTTGTGCATACACGCAAATTCATTTATTTTTGCTTAAATTTTTTTAAACTATACAATCAAACTAATATTATGGCAAAATCTGCACTTTTAAAGTCATCGCTAGCAAAAAAGTACTGGATGGCTCTTACAGGTTTATTTTTATGCTTGTTTTTGGCGGGTCACTTGGCTGGAAATCTTCAGTTAATTTTTGGTGATGCATTAAAATTTAATCAATATGCATTATTCATGACTTCCAATCCGGCAGTAAAATTACTTTCATACCTGACTTACATTTCTATTATTTTTCATGCGATTGACGGAATCATGTTGGCTTTTCAAAACAAAGCGGCAAGACCTGTTGGGTACGCTATGAACAACCCAAGTGGTAATAGTAGCTTTGCATCAAGAAACATGGCGGTTTTAGGAACAGTGGTTTTGGTTTTTATTGCGACTCACATGATGAATTTTTGGGCTAAAATGCATTTTGATGAAAAAATGCCGTTGCAAAAAGTGACTATCGAAATGCAGCAAGGAATGAAAAATGATTTTTATTTAACTACTGATGGTGGTTATGTTCCTGCAAACGATCCTTCTTATGTGATTAAAAACAGAACAGAGATTTATGATGCAAACGTGAATGTAAAAATCAAAGATGCTTATAAAGATTTACATAAAATTACTTTCGATTTCTTCAGAGATCCTCAATATGGCTTAGCATTTACCATTTTCTATGTAATTGCCATGTTGGTTTTGGCTTTCCATTTATTACATGGTTTTCAAAGTGCCTTTCAAACCTTAGGAGTAAATAATAAGTTTACACCGTTAATCAAAGCTTTCGGAACTGGTTTTGCTATTTTAGTTCCCTTCGCCTTTGCTGTTATTCCATTATACATTTACTTTACTAAATAATCAACATCAGAATATATTATGAAGTTAGATTCTAAAATACCAGAAGGTTCTATTTCAGAGAAATGGACCAATCATAAAAATCATTTAAAATTAGTTGCTCCAAATAACCGCCCAAAAATAGATGTTATCGTTGTAGGTACAGGACTTGCTGGAGCTTCTGCCGCTGCTTCTCTTGGAGAAATGGGGTACAATGTAAAAGCATTTTGTTTTCAAGATTCTCCACGTCGTGCACACTCGATTGCAGCACAAGGAGGGGTCAATGCTGCTAAAAATTATCAAAACGATGGTGACTCTGTTTACCGTTTGTTCTACGATACGATTAAAGGAGGTGACTACCGTGCGCGTGAAGCAAACGTTCACCGTTTAGCCGAAGTATCCGGAAATATCATCGACCAATGTGTAGCTCAAGGTGTTCCTTTTGCTCGTGAATACGGAGGTTTATTAGACAACCGTTCATTTGGTGGTACTCAAGTACAACGTACATTCTACGCAGCAGGTCAAACAGGACAACAATTATTATTGGGAGCCTATTCTGCTTTATCGCGTCAAATAGGATTGGGACGTGTAAAAATGTACAACCGTCATGAAATGTTAGACATTGTAAAAGTAGATGGAAAAGCACGCGGAATCATTGCTCGTGATTTAGTGACGGGAGAAATTCAACGTCATTCTGCTCACGCAGTAATTATCGCTTCGGGAGGTTACGGAAACGTATATTTCTTGTCGACTAATGCCATGGGCTCTAACGTAACAGCGGGATGGAAAATACACAAACAAGGAGCGTTATTCGCCAACCCTTGTTATGTACAAATTCACCCAACCTGTATTCCAGTTCACGGAACGAATCAGTCAAAATTAACGTTGATGTCAGAATCGTTACGTAACTCAGGACGTATATGGGTACCAAAGAAAAAAGAAGATGCAGAAGCAATTCGTGCCGGTAAATTAAAACCAACACAAATAGCCGAAGCAGACAGAGACTACTACTTAGAAAGAAGATATCCTGCTTTCGGTAACTTGGTGCCTCGTGACGTAGCTTCGAGAGCTGCAAAAGAACGTTGTGATGCCGGTTACGGAATTGAAGCGAATGATACCAATGAAGGGGTGTATTTAGATTTCTCTACTGAAATCCAAAATAAAGGAAAACAGGCAGCTTACGCGAAAGGAAATCACAATCCAACCGATGCTGAAGTAACGGCTTTAGGGAAACAATGGTTGGAAGAGAAATATGGTAACTTATTTACCATGTACCAAAAAATTACAGACGAAAATCCATACGAAACTCCAATGAAAATTTATCCAGCGGTACACTATACCATGGGTGGTGTTTGGGTAGATTATAACTTACAATCAACTATTCCGGGATGTTTCGTAGCAGGTGAAGCTAACTTCTCTGATCACGGAGCAAACAGACTTGGGGCTTCGGCATTAATGCAAGGTTTGGCTGATGGTTACTTCGTATTACCTTACACGGTTTCTAATTATTTAGCCGATGAAATCAGAACGGGTAAAATTGCTACCGATTCGGCTGAATTCGTTGAAGCTGAAAAAAGAGTAACCGATCAAATTAATTTCTTCTTGAACAATAACGGAACCAAATCGGTGGATTATTTCCATAAAAAATTAGGTTTAATTATGTGGAATAAAGTAGGAATGGGTAGAAATGCTCAAGGTCTTACAGAAGCGATTGCGGAAATTGCACAATTAAAAGAAGATTTTTACAAAGACGTTTATGTTCCTGGAAGTAATGACGAAATGAATCCAGAATTAGAAAAAGCACTTCGTGTGGCCGATTTCATAGAGTTAGGTCAGTTAATGGCAATGGACGCATTACAACGTAATGAATCGTGCGGGGGGCACTTCCGTGAAGAATACCAAGATGCAGAAGGAGAAACCTTACGTGATGATGAAAATTTTGCTTTCGTTGGTGCTTGGGAGTATAAAGGCGACGATATCAGTAAAGAAGAATTACACAAAGAAGTTTTAAAATACGAGTCAATTAAAATTGCCGCTCGTAATTACAAATAATAGCCAATCTAGGTATAAAATATAAAATTATGTCTGCAGCAAAAAATATCAATATCAACCTTAAAATTTGGCGTCAAAAAAATGCCAAATCAAAAGGTAGCATGGAAACTTATAAATTAGATAATGTTTCTACAGCCAGTTCATTCTTGGAAATGCTAGACCAATTGAATGAGCAATTAATCAACGAAAGAAAAGAACCTATTGCTTTCGATCACGATTGTCGTGAAGGAATCTGCGGAATGTGTTCGTTATACATCAACGGGCGTGCACACGGTCCTGATACAGGAATTACGACCTGTCAGTTGCACATGCGTATGTTCAACGACGGCGATACAATCTTTGTTGAGCCATGGAGAAGTAAAGCGTTCCCAGTAATCAAAGATTTAGTGGTAGACAGAAGTGCTTTCGACAGAATCCAACAAGCTGGTGGTTTCGTTTCGGTAAATACATCTGGAAATACTATCGATGCTAATGCGACTCCGGTTCCTAAAGCCGATGCTGATAAAGCATTCGAAGCAGCAGCTTGTATCGGTTGTGGGGCTTGTGTGGCAACTTGTAAAAACGGTTCGGCCATGTTATTCGTGGGTGCAAAAGTATCTCAGTATGCTTTATTACCGCAAGGAAAAGTAGAAGCAACGAACCGTGTATTAAACATGGTACGCCAAATGGACGAAGAAGGATTCGGAAACTGTACCAATACAGGAGCTTGTGAAATCGAATGTCCAAAAGGAATTTCGTTAGAGAATATTGCTCGTATGAACAGAGAATATCTGAAAGCGAGTTTGAAATAATTTGAAAGCGTCTTCGGACGCTTTTTTTATGGCTTAGTTTTTGTTAATTTAACGTACAAATAAACCTCATGAAAAAGATATATTTACTCGCGCTATTGTTGGTTGCAACGGTTAGCTTTTCTCAAACGACAGAAGAAAAAGAAGCTAAGAAAAAACAAGTAGAAGCCGAAAAAGCCGCATTGCCAAAACCATATCAGGAAATGGAAAATGCCGAGGAAAAAGTAAAGCAATTAGTGCTCAAAGCCAGAGCCGAAAACAAGAACATTATATTGCAAGTAGGAGGTAATTGGTGTGTATGGTGTTTGCGATTGAATAATTTTATTCAAAATTCTCAAGAATTGAAAACTATAGTCGATACGAATTATTTGTATTACCATTTGAATTGGTCACCTAAAAATAAAAACGAAAAATTCTTTGCCAAATACGGAAACCCTGGTGAAAAACAAGGCTATCCTATTTTTATGGTTTTAAATAAAAAAGGAAAATTAATCCATGTGCAGGAAACTGGTTCCTTAGAAGAAGACAAAGGATACAGTGCAGCCAAAGTCAAAGCATTTTTAGAAACTTGGAAAATAAAAAGCTAAAATTATATGAAAGTAGCTGTCATCCAATCTGATTTAGTTTGGGAAAACCCACAAGCCAATCGAAATCATTTTGAAACTAAAATCAATTGTTTTAAAGATGAAGTTGATTTAATCGTACTGCCCGAAATGTTTTCGACTGGTTTTACCATGAATCCAGCCGAAGTAGCGGAAACCATGCAAGGCCAAACCGTGACTTGGATGCAATCGATAGCTAAATCTAAAAGCTGCGCTATTACCGGAAGTGTCATCATCCAAGAAAATGGCAATTACTACAACCGAATGGTTTTTGTTTTTCCAAATGGTGAAATGCAGACCTATGATAAACGGCATTTGTTCTCGTTAGCCAAAGAAGAAGCGGTTTTTACACGTGGAAATGAAAAAGTAATCGTCGAGTATAACCATTGGAAAATCTGTCTGCAAATTTGCTACGATTTGCGTTTTCCGGTTTTTGCCCGCAATGTAGAAAATTATGATTTGTTGCTATATGTGGCGAGTTGGCCCAAACCACGTATCAACGCGTGGGATACCCTTTTAAAAGCTCGAGCTATAGAAAACATCTGCTATGTGGTGGGTGTAAATAGAATAGGATCAGATGCTAATAATTACGAATACATAGGTCATTCGCAAGCAGTGGATTTTCTAGGAAATTATTTGGTAGAACCTTTTGAAGAAGAAAACGTCAAAATCATTACGTTAGATAAAAACCAAATGCTGGAAACCAGAAGCAAATTGAACTTTTTAGAAGATAGGGATAGGTTTGAATTACTTTCCTAAATCGATATCTTGATTAACATCCCAATTGGCGCGCACGTCAATTTCGTTAGGGAAATGATAGACTTCTTCGGGTTGGCGTTTGTCCAAATAAGAACCCGTATCGCGTTCCTTGTTGTTGTTGGTGTCATAAATCACGCGTATCGAATATTTTTTAGGTTCTACCAGTAGGAATTCTACCGCTGGGTTTTTTTCAGCATATTCGGTGTAGATGACTTTTCCTTTAGCATCGGTCAATTCGACAATCATTGGGAATGATTTTGCGTTTTGCAACACTAGTTTTAGATTGCCGTAATCGGCTTTAGTTTTTGTAGATACCGAAAGACGAATCAAACTGTCGTTCTTCTGTCCCAAATAATCTTCAATCGCCTTGGGTTGCATTTCAAAGGTGTATTTTTCATTTTCTTCTTTGTCGAAAATAATTTCAAGGTTTTGATTGAATTCATCATAATGAGAGGAGAAAGCTACTTTGGAAGAATCTTTCCTGCTTAAATTCATTTTGGTTACATCAAACTTTTCTAGCGGAACCGTCGAATTGATTTTTAAATTTTCTTTAAAACCAAGCAAGGTGTTTTTTGAAGATAGTTTTAAAGAATCTTGGCGTTGGTTTTTTATTTTCACTACAAAATCCTTGGTATAATTTCCGTTTTCAACATTTATGGTAATAGAATCGTTTTTTAACGGTTTGAACCAAAGTTGTAACGAATCTTTATCGGCAAACTTGGTGAACTTGGAGGGTATGTCTTGGGTTTGATGTTTGATTTTTATGGCGCTTTTTCGGTAATCGCCTTCATAGCCTAATAAAACCCTGTTGGCTGAAACTTGTGTTGGCTTTTTGACTTCAAATTGTGGAATTTCTTTAAATAATTCCAATTCAAAAATAGCTTTGTCCGGAACTGTAATGGTTTGATCGTAAAAACCAATGCGATCTTTCTTCGGATTAAATTTATAATTGGTAGTCGCTTCTTTTAAGGCCACCAATTTGTAGGTTCCTGCTTTTACATTCTCAATTTTAAAGGTTTTCGTACTGTCTAAAGTATTGGTCATATAGCGTGGAACTTCTTTATAAATGATAGAATCGTTGTAATTAGAATCGACTTCATACAGCATGACGTTGACAAAATTCGGAATCTCCTTTTCGTAAGAATCTTTGATAGTTCCTTCTACAGTTAAAGAATCCAGTGCCGCACCCGTTGAAAAAACATATTTTAATTGGGGTAAAACATTTCCCTCGTTATTGTCAATTACACTTTCGCCAAAATTGAAGCTATAGGTGGTGTTGGCTTTAAGGGTGTCATTGATTTTTATGATCATGTTTTTGCTTGCACTTCCCTGAGGTAAAACCGTAATTTGGTTTTTCATGGGTGGCGAAACAATTAGGTTTTTTTGTAAATCTTTAATTTTAACGTATTCGTCAAATGTGATTTTAATTTCTTTTTCGTTAAAATGGGTCGAAAAATTTTTCGGATGACTCGAAACAATTTTCGGGGGAGTAACATCTTTATCGCCGCCAGTAATAGAGCCTCTTTTAGCGCAGCTTGCCAAAAGTAAAACTACCGAAAGAAAAAGAAGGAAGATGTTATGGTTTCTCATGTTGTTTTGATTAATCACCACAAAATAACAACTATATTTAGTGGGAACGAAATATTTTTTTATTTGTTTAACCTTTTATGAGTGCGAAAAAGCCATCGTTACGATGCTGATTTTAGCCTTGGGGATGGTAAGTAATGCTTTGCCACAAGCTTCTAGTGTGGCGCCTGTGGTTAAGACATCGTCAATTAACAAAAAATGTTTGTCGTGATGCTCTTCGCTAAACGTTACATCAAAAGTGGTTTTAGAAACCGTATTCCGGTCAATTAATCCTTTTTTAGATTGGGTTATGGTATATTCATTTCGGAAGAGTATGTTTTCATTTAGAGGAATGTTTAATCCGTTTGAAATACTTTCGCAAAACGCTGTAACTTGATTATAACCTCGTTCTTTGAATCTTTTTTTGTGCAAAGGAACCGGGATGATAAAATCGGCCGATCTTATGATTTCATTTTCTTGCAAATTGGTGACATGCCATTGGCCTAAAAGACTTCCAATTTCTTGTTGCTTGTTGTATTTTAAATTGTGAATTAGTTGCTGTACAATTCCTCTTTTATGATAATACATCATGGCCGAAACATGTTCTACCGAAAGTTTTCCATTGAACTTTTTATACGCCTCATTTTCTTTTTGTAGTAAATGATTGGTTAAAGGGATTTTATGGCGACAAACCAGACAAACGGTTGTTTCATTGGTGTTGAGCATCTTTTTGCATCCATTGCAAACCAAAGGATAAAATAAGTTTAACAAATTTTTGAGCATTTCGTCGATTTTATTTTTTTCTCTAAAGCTAATAAAATATTTTAGCATAAAATAATTGCCCACAGAATGTCTATTAAAACCTCGGTTGTCCTACTTAAAGTCACCACAATTTCGGTGTTGTCGATTGCTTTTGTACTCGGTATGAAGTATTATGACAGTACAGAAAAGTATAAAAAATTACAAGAATCAACAAAAATCGATAAAGAAGCCTATACCAATGATTTAAAAGAAATTTTGAATCGGTATGATGCTGAAGTTCAGAAGAATTCACCTTTAAATTCGACTGAAAATTTACCAACCGAGAAAGTTGTAGTTATAAAAAAGGTTGAATCCAATACAAAAACAGTTGTTCCTGCTGCTATTTCCAAAAATTATTTAAAAAAAATCGATTCTTTTGAAACGCTTTTGAAAAAACAAGCTCTTGAAAATTCAGAATTATACAATCAAGTAACTTCGCTACGCGATAAAAATCGTGAGTTGACAAAGAAAAACTTAGTGAATGAAAGTATTATTTCATCTACCAAAAACCTTACGGCGGTTAACGTAGTAGCTAACGGAGTGAAAATAGTGGCTAATAATATTATTGAAACCAAGCGATTTAATGCTACCGAGCAAGTGAAAGTATGTTTCACACTGTTGGAAAACAAAGCAGCGATAAAAGGGGATAAAGATATTTACATTCAAATTATAAATCCAGAAAATAAGGTCGTAGCCAAAAATGGAGAAGTCATAGAGTCTAATGACAGATTACTTCGTTTTAGTGCTAAAACCAATGTGTATTATGACAACGAAGATTTAGATGTGTGTGTGTTTGTAGATCCAAACAAGCAGGATATGTCTAAAGGCGATTATGAAATCAATATCTATTCTGGAATCAATTTAATAGGAAGTACCGTTTTTTCACTGAAATAAGGAATAAAATATAGAATATTATAATTTAAAACGGATTTTTTAAGTCCGTTTTTTTATTTTTGCACCACTATGGCAAAACAAGAAGATTTATTTAAGAATGTAGTTTCGCATGCAAAAGAATATGGATTCATTTTCCAATCGAGCGAAATATATGATGGTTTGAGTGCAGTATACGATTATGCACAAAACGGAGTAGAATTAAAGAAAAACATTAGAGACTATTGGTGGAAATCAATGGTGCAAATGCATGAAAACATTGTAGGGATTGATGCCGCGATTTTTATGCACCCAACGACTTGGAAAGCATCGGGACACGTAGATGCGTTCAACGATCCGTTGATTGACAATAAAGACTCTAAAAAAAGATACCGTGCCGATGTTTTAATTGAGGATTATGCCGAAAAATTAAACCAAAAAGCACAAAAAGAAATCGAAAAAGCGAAAGGTCGTTTTGGAGATGCTTTTGATGAAGCGCAGTTTGTAGCGACTAACGAAAGAGTTAAAGGATATTTGGATCAAAAAAATGCAATTCTGCAACGAATGGCTAAAGGTTTAGATTCTGGTGATTTGGCCGATGTAAAAGCCTTAATCGAAGAGTTGGAAATTGCTTGTCCGGATTCTGGGTCAAGAAATTGGACCGAAGTGCGTCAGTTTAACTTGATGTTTGGAACCAAATTAGGAGCTTCTGCCGATACGGCGATGGATTTATACTTACGTCCTGAAACGGCACAAGGAATTTTTGTCAACTTCTTGAACGTACAAAAAACAGGTCGTATGAAAATTCCGTTTGGGATTGCTCAAACTGGAAAGGCGTTCCGTAACGAGATTGTAGCGCGTCAGTTCATTTTCCGTATGCGTGAATTCGAACAAATGGAAATGCAATTTTTTGTAAAACCAGGCGAAGAAATGAAATACTACGAGTATTGGAAAAATACGCGTTTGAACTGGCATTTGTCTCTTGGATTAGGAAAAGAGAACTACCGTTTTCACGATCATGAAAAATTAGCACATTATGCGAATGCTGCTGCCGATATCGAATTTAATTTCCCATTCGGATTTAAAGAATTGGAAGGAATTCACTCGCGCACTGATTTCGATTTGAAAGCCCACGAAGAGTTCTCAGGTAAAAAAATGCAGTATTTCGATACGGAAGAAAATAGAAACTACACGCCATACGTAGTAGAAACTTCGGTAGGATTGGACAGAATGTTCTTAGCGGTTTTCTCAAATTCTTTAAAAGAAGAAACATTAGAAGATGGTTCAACCAGAACCGTATTGCGTTTGCCAAGTGTGTTAGCGCCAACCAAAGCAGCGGTGTTACCGTTAGTTAAAAAAGATGGCTTACCAGAAATTGCCAAAGAAATCATTGAAGAGTTAAAATGGGATTTCAATGTGGCGTATGATGAAAAGGATGCCGTTGGGCGTCGTTACCGTCGTCAGGATGCTTTGGGAACACCTTTTTGTATTACGGTTGATCATCAAACGTTGGAGGATAAAACCGTTACCATTCGTCACCGTGATTCGATGCAACAGGATCGCGTCTCGATTTCAGAATTGAGAGGGATTATCAGTAATGAGGTTTCGATGCGTAACTGGTTGATGAAGATGTAAGAGGATAAGAAGTATATATACTAAAAAATCCCAAACCTTAAGGTTTGGGATTTTTTTATTATGTCATGTACCTTCGCTACATCACTGTTGTACGCTGTTTACTGTAATCACATTTTAATATGCGGAGTAAAAAAAGTCTGTATTTGGTTGTGAAATTTTAAGCATTTAGAAGATCGGAGGACAAGCTTATTCGAACCAAAGAATTAAAATAGCTGTAATCCGTACCAGCCAATCAGGGTGAATACAATACATCGGGCTATAACGCCAATACAGCACCAAGTGACCAATTTTTTAATATTTGCGTTTAATCCAATACCTACAGCTAGACTTATTGGTGCGCCAACGGACACCGTGCCTAAAAACCCCAGCCCAATTATGCCATATTTATTCCATAGATGAAGTATCATAGGGTGTTTTTTTTCAACATTATCTCTAGTAGGCTTGTTTTTGTGAAACAAAGCTCTAATGTTGTTGCCTAAAAAAGCTGCGACAAAAGTTCCAATTAAACCACCAGTAACGCTTGCAAAAAAAATAATCCATGGCGATAACTTGAAGGCGAATCCGACAGGAATTGCTGCATAAATTTCAAAAGTGGCAAGTCCGGCTACGGTCAGTATTTTTAAAAGCATATTATAACAATAAGACCCGATTCTTTCAGGAGGGGCGAAATTAACTAATTAATATTTCCCAAAAGGTTTTCGTCGCAAATAAATCGTGAATTAATAATTCAAACTGCTAAGGCGTGTGTTTTGTTGTAATGAACTGGGTCTTTCTAATAGCGGCAACTATATAATTTCTGATGGCCGCTTTAACCTCTCAATTCCTGCAACCTCGCCACATACTTCCCAATGACATCAAACTCTAAATTGATTTTCGTTCCTACTTTAAAAGTGTGAAAGTTGGTATGTTCATAGGTATACGGGATAATCGCCACGCTAAACTCATTTGTTTTAGAGTTGACTACTGTTAAACTGGTTCCGTTAACCGTGATAGAGCCTTTTTCAATGGTAATATTGTTTAGGCTTTTATCATACTCAAAAGTGAAATACCAACTGCCGTTCGCTTCTTCAATATGTTTACAAAAAGCGGTTTGGTCCACATGGCCTTGTACAATATGTCCATCCAATCGATCGCCCAGTTTCATGGCGCGCTCCAAATTTACTTTGTCGCTCACTTTCCAATCGCCTAAATTGGTTTTATCAATCGTCTCTTTAATAGCGGTTACGGTGTAGGTGTCGTTATCGATGGCTACCACTGTCAAACAAACACCATTGTGTGCTACACTTTGGTCAATTTTAAGTTCATTGGTGATATTCGATTGTACGCTAACGTGTATGTTTTCGCCTTCTTTTCGTAATTCCTTGATAGTACCAAGAGTTTCTATGATTCCTGTAAACATTAACTGATTTAATTTTAGTAAATTTGCATTCAAAATTAGCAATAAATACATTGAACTGATGACAAAAAGACCAGAAAATATATTCGTAGGAATTTCAATTGGAGATTTAAACGGAATTGGGAGCGAAGTAATCCTAAAATCGTTTGAAGATACCCGAATGTTGGAACTTTGTACGCCAATTATTTTTGCTAATGTAAAAATCCTTTCTTTTCTAAAAAAACAATTAGAATTGAATGTTAATCTACACGGCATTGATAAAATCGACCAAGCTTTGGTTGGAAAAATCAATGTGTTGAATGTTTGGAGAGAAGGGGTGAATCTTGAATTGGGTAAAGAAGACGAAACGGTTGGAAAGTATGCTGTAAAATCATTTACATCGGCAACACAAGCTTTGAAAGATGGTTTGGTAGATGTATTGGTGACGGCACCAATCAGTAAATCAAATATTCAATCGGAAGAATTTTCATTTCCAGGACATACTGATTATTTAAATCAGGAACTAGAAGGAGATGCCCTAATGTTTATGGTGCAAGATAATTTGCGTGTAGGTTTGTTTACCGATCATGTACCTATTAATGAAGTGGCCAAACATTTAACAGAAGAACTCATTCGTAAAAAAATAAAAACGATCAACCAATCGTTAATCCAAGATTTCGGAATTACGAAGCCTAAAATAGCGGTATTGGGGTTAAATCCGCATTCGGGTGATAATGGCGTAATAGGAGATGAAGAAGAAAAAGTGTTGAAACCAGCCCTAAAGAAAATTTTTGAGGAAGGAACGTTGGTTTTTGGACCGTATTCTGCTGATGGTTTCTTTGGAAGTGGGCAATTTGAGAAATACGATGCAGTAATCGCTACGTATCATGATCAAGGCTTGATTCCTTTCAAAACCTTGTCTTTTGGTAAAGGAGTTAATTATACAGCCGGACTGAATAAAGTAAGAACCTCTCCCGATCACGGAACAGGCTACGATATTGCTGGTAAGGGTATTGCCGATCATAATTCGTTTCAAGAAGCTATTTATACAGCATTAGATATTTATAAATCAAGAATTGAATATCAGGAAATAAGCGCAAAGCCTTTAAAAACAAAAGAAAAACAGTTATAAACAAAAAAATGTTTATAACCCTTTTGATTTTGTAAAATATTTATATCTTTGCACACCCTAATTAAGGGACAAATTGTTGTTAAGATGAAACGCTATAAAGAAATATTTCTTTATTTAAAGGGTTAAATCACAAAGCGTTCCATCTGATACCTATTAAAATGTAGTATTATCAGATGAAAGTTACAAATGAATTTTTAATCCCATTTTTGGGGTTAAAGCTTGGAAAACATCAGTTTGAGTATCAAATTAGTAAAGCGTTCTTTGATCACTTTGACTATGATGAATTTGATTCGTCAAATATTAAAGTGAATTTGGTTTTAGATAAACAAAGTACGATGCTTGAATTAAATTTTAAGCATTCGGGAACCATAAATGTTCCATGTGACGTAACCAATGAGTTGTTTGATTTTCCTGTCAAAGGAAAATTAAAACTGATTGTTCGTTTTGGAGAAAAGTTTAACGATGAAAATGAGGAGTTGCTCATTTTGCCTTTTGGAGAACATCAAATAGACGTTTCGCAATACATTTATGAAATGATTGTTTTATCGATACCCTTAAAAAGAGTCAGTCCTGAGGCGAAAGATAAAAAAGCATTAGAAAAGCTTGACTCTACTGAAGTTAAAGACGAACAAGAAGTAAAAGAAGAAGAAATTGACCCGCGTTGGGCAGCATTAAAGAAACTATTAACGGATAAATAATTTTGTAAAATGGCACATCCTAAGAGAAAAACCTCGAAAACAAGAAGAGATAAAAGAAGAACTCACTATAAAGCAACTGTTGCTCAAATTGCAACTTGCCCTATTACTGGTGAAGCACATTTATACCACAGAGCTTACTGGCATGAAGGTAAAATGTATTACCGTGGTCAAGTAGTTATCGATAAATCGGTAGCTGTTGCTTAATACGTTTTAGTATAAAAATCTAACTCTCACCTAGTGAGAGTTTTTTTGTTGGAAATAACCGAAAAATAAAAATTCGAAGTTATTAATTCCTATTTTAAAGAATTTTTGTAACTTCATCGTCTTTTAAAACGCAGATTTTAGGACGCATTATTTGAACTTTTATGAATACAATTACTGCCGCAATTACTGCCGTTGGCGCTTATGTTCCTGATTTTGTTTTGTCTAATCAAGTGTTAGAAACAATGATTGATACCAATGATGAGTGGATTACTACTCGTACCGGTATCAAGGAAAGAAGAATTTTAAAAGAAAAAGGTGCAGGAACTTCCTTTCTTGCTATCAAAGCCGCTCAAAATTTAATTGAGAAATCAGGTGTAGATCCTAAGGAAATAGATCTAGTGCTTTTAGCAACTGCAACTCCCGATATGCCTGTGGCTTCTACTGGAGTGTATGTGGCGACACAAATTGGTGCAGTAAATGCTTTTGCCTACGATTTACAGGCGGCATGTTCGAGTTTTCTATACGGGATGTCAACCGCTGCAGCCTACATTCAATCAGGTAGATATAAAAAAGTATTGTTAATTGGTGCCGATAAGATGTCATCAATTATTGATTATACCGACAGAGCCACCTGCATTATCTTTGGAGATGGTGCAGGTGCTGTTCTTTTTGAACCTAACTATGAAGGTCTTGGATTGCAAGATGAAATCTTACGTTCCGACGGAATTGGTCGCGAATACCTTAAAATTGATGCCGGAGGTTCTATCCTTCCAGCTTCAAAGGAAACCGTAGAAAATGGGTTGCATACTGTATTCCAGGATGGTAAAACCGTATTCAAATACGCGGTTTCAGGGATGGCTGATGTGAGTGAAAAAATCATGCAACGCAATAATTTAACCCATGATGATGTCAATTGGTTGGTAGCGCATCAGGCCAATAAACGTATTATAGATGCTACTGCTGATAGAATGGGGTTAGACGAAAGCAAAGTGTTAATCAACATTCAACGATACGGAAATACAACTTCAGGAACTTTACCTTTATTGCTTAGTGATTTTGAAGACAAATTAAAAAAAGGAGATAATCTTATCTTTGCTTCTTTCGGAGGCGGATTCACATGGGGATCTATCTATTTAAAATGGGCATATGACAAACAACGATAAAATAAACCAAAAGAAAAATATCATGGATATTAGAGAAATTCAAAACCTAATCAAATTTGTAGCAAAATCAGGTGCTACAGAAGTAAAATTGGAGATGGATGATTTTAAAATCACTATCAAAACTACCGATGCAGGAGCTGCAGAGCATACCTACATTCAACAAATGCCAATGCAAGCAATGCCTCAAATGCAGGCGGCTCCAGTTGCTCCAGCAGCAGCGGCTCCAGTAGCTGGTGCACCAGCAGTAGAAGCAACAGAAGACAATTCAAAATATATTACAGTAAAATCTCCAATGATTGGAACTTTTTACCGTAAACCTTCTCCAGACAAACCAATGTTTGTAGAAGTAGGAACTTCAATTGCTAAAGGAGATACGTTGTGTGTGATTGAAGCGATGAAATTATTCAACGAAATCGAAAGTGAAGTGTCTGGTAAAATTGTTAAGATTTTAGTTGATGATTCTTCTCCGGTAGAATTCGACCAACCATTATTCTTAGTTGACCCGTCATAATTTAATAAAATTCCAAGTAATTAAAATCCAAATTCCAATCTGGTTGGGATTTTGTTTTTGGGATTTGAAATTTTATTTTAAAAGTTATGTTTAAAAAAATATTAATTGCAAACAGGGGAGAAATTGCACTTCGTGTAATTAGAACTTGTAAAGAAATGGGAATCAAAACCGTTGCGGTTTATTCTACTGCTGATGCAGAAAGTTTGCATGTAAAATTTGCAGACGAAGCCGTTTGTATTGGACCAGCACCAAGTAACTTATCGTACTTGAAAATGTCTAATATCATTGCTGCTGCTGAAATTACTAATGCAGATGCGATTCACCCAGGTTACGGATTCTTGTCTGAAAATGCGAAGTTTTCAAAAATTTGTCAGGAACACAACATTAAATTTATTGGCGCTTCTCCGGAAATGATCGACCGTATGGGAGACAAAGCATCGGCTAAAGCTACCATGAAAGCGGCTGGAGTACCTTGTGTACCAGGTTCTGATGGTTTGTTAGATTCATTCGAACAAGCTCAGGAATTGGCTGCCGGAATGGGTTACCCAGTAATGCTTAAAGCTACTGCCGGTGGTGGTGGTAAAGGAATGCGTGCCGTTTGGAAAGCCGAAGATTTATTGAAAGCATGGGAAGGCGCTCGTCAAGAGTCTGCTGCTGCTTTTGGTAATGACGGAATGTACATGGAAAAACTAATTGAAGAACCGCGTCACATTGAAATTCAGGTGGTAGGAGATTCATTTGGTAAAGCATGTCACTTATCAGAAAGAGACTGTTCGGTACAACGTCGTCACCAAAAATTAACAGAAGAAACGCCATCTCCTTTTATGACTGACGAATTGCGTCATGCTATGGGAGAAGCTGCGGTTAAAGCGGCTGAGTTTATCAAATATGAAGGAGCAGGTACTGTTGAATTCTTGGTAGACAAACACCGTAATTTCTACTTCATGGAAATGAACACTCGTATCCAGGTAGAGCACCCAATTACAGAACAAGTTATCGACTACGATTTAATTCGTGAGCAAATATTAGTAGCGGCTGGGGTGCCAATTTCAGGTAAAAACTATTTGCCACAATTGCACTCTATCGAATGTCGTATCAATGCAGAAGATCCTTATAACGATTTCCGTCCTTCGCCAGGTAAAATTACCGTTTTACATGCGCCAGGAGGTCACGGAGTGCGTTTAGATACTCACGTGTATGCTGGATATACAATTCCGCCAAATTATGACTCTATGATTGCGAAATTGATTACTACGGCACAAACCCGTGAAGAAGCAATTAGCAAAATGAAGCGTGCTTTGGATGAGTTCGTGATTGAAGGAATTAAAACCACGATTCCTTTCCACAGACAATTAATGGATGAGCCGGATTATGTAGCTGGTAATTACACTACAAAATTCATGGAATCTTTTGTGATGAAAGAGCCTAAATAAAAATAAAACCCCAATTCATTTCGAGTTGGGGTTTTTCTTTTTCAAAACAATAAGCCGAAGAAATTTTCTTCTGGCTTATTGTTTTATTCGATAATTGAATTATAATTTCAGTTTCGTTGCGATTGCAGTTGGAACCGCTTTTTTGTGTAACATGATGCCTGTCGCTTTGTATTTGGCAAATTCCTTGGTCATATATAGATATCCTTTGTGGTCGTTTGTCGTTCCCCAAGAGTTTTTTACAATGTAGTATTCTTTGCCGTTTTGGTCTTTAGATATTCCTACAATGTGCATGCCGTGGTCATCGGTAGTGGTGTAATTATCAAAGGCTTTTTGACGCATTTCTTCGGTAACTACTAATTCGTTTTTAGGTCCGTTAAATAAATCCGCTTTTTCTTCGGTGGTCATATCGTCCATTTTCTTTTCCGGTACAAAAGCTACGCCATTTTTCCATGAAAAACTTTTTTCGCTTACATCACCAGCCCACGCTACAGAATAGCCGTTTTTTAAAGCACTGTCGATAATTTCAGTCAATTCGTTCATTTTTACATTGTACACTTGATCAAACGACCAGTTGTCCGGTACCATTAATACAAATTTTGTATAGTATGGATATTCCTGTAACGATGAAATTTCTACATAATCCTCAGCATTAATACCTACCACTTCTTTAGCAAACGTTTCCGGAGTATACTTTTTTCCGTTATAATCGAAAGTCTTAGGGATATTTCCTAAGTAAGAATCAATAATCGCGGCATACGCTTTTTCCCAGTTTGGCGTTAATTCTCCGTTCGGATTGGTCACAACTGCTTTTAAAAAGGCTTCTGTTAAGGCGCCCATTTCGGCAAACTTATTTTTATCGGTACCATAATTCAAGCCGGTATAAACCGATTGCGGAACAGCACCATATTTTTTATACATGTTCATGACATCGTGAAAAGCACCACCATCTCCCAAGGCTACAGAACCGTGCATGCGAACGTAGTTTCTTC